>TARA_R100001463_G_scaffold11692_7_pt1 | contig 26045 bp, 20 predicted proteins | sample TARA_R100001463 | Tara Oceans TARA_R100001463 (sample SAMEA2622242) | marine metagenome | biome: marine biome (ENVO:00000447); feature: deep chlorophyll maximum layer (ENVO:xxxxxxxx); material: "saline water (ENVO:00002010), including plankton (ENVO:xxxxxxxx)" | depth 40 m
GTTTCGATCTGGTAATCAAATTCATCCAATGATCGGTCACAAATGAGTTTTATATCAGCTTTTAATCCAAATTTAACTTGGATAAACTGAAGCGTACGGTAAAAGTTGATATCGAGAACAGCTCCATCAAATGGAATCTCCTCGATTTCAAGATCATCGCTTTTTAATTCGATGGTTCTTTGGCTTTGGCCTTCAGGTATTTCAAAGATCTTAAACTTCAACATAGAACGTCTCCTTTACAGCTTGTAAATATAAGGATTATCCTACACGCTTACAATCAATTAAAAAGACCAAATAACCGCTTATCAACTTGTTCAATAACAGAGCCCAGATCTTCCTTATCATTCACAAAATCAAGGTCATCTGTTTCAATAATCAGCTTTTCGTGCGGATAGCGATCAATCCAATCCTCATATAATCTGTTCAATCTTTCTAAATAATCTATACGAATGGTGTTCTCATAGTCTCTTCCCCTTTGCTGAATTTGGTTAACCAGAGTAGGAACCTGAGCACGGAGATAGATAAGAAGATCCGGTGGTCGCAGATAGTGACTCATTTCATGAAACAAGGCTTCATAGTTTTTGAAATCTCTATCGCTCATCAAACTCATTTCATGAAGATTTTTAGCAAAGATCTCTACATCTTCATAAATCGTTCTGTCCTGGATCAAGCTTATTTGATTCTCAAGCATTTCTTTTTGATGACGAAACCTGCTAGACAGAAAATAGATCTGAAGATTAAAACTCCATCTCCTCATGTCCTCATAAAAATCTGCTAAATAAGGATTGTCATCTACTGATTCGTAAAAAGCCTCCCATCCAAAATGCTTGGACAACAAACTTGTTAATGAAGATTTACCCGCGCCGATATTTCCGGCTACGGCTATATATTTGGAATTGTTATTAGTTAAATCCGTCATAAGTTCTTTTAGTCTTTTCCAAGCAAACGGTACATCGCTTTTTTGTAATCTTCAACCCCCGGCTGATCAAATGGATTGATATCTAAACTATAGACAAAAACACCCGTCAGCAACTCAAAAAAGTAAATCAGCTCGCCAATTACTTCTGCATTCAATGAGCTAAGAGATAAATTAATAATTGGAACGTCACCATCTTTGTGCGCTTCAGTGGTTCCAATTCTTGCTTTAGTATTAATATCGTGGAAAGATTTTCCGGAGAGATAATTCAGGTTATCGTGATCTCCTTCCAATGAGTTTACTTTAATCAATGATATTTGTTTTTCAACAATCAAGAAAGTCTCCATCAGGCATCTTGTACCTTGTTGGATAAATTGCCCCAAACTATGAAGATCAGTAGAAAAGGAAGCTACTGCCGGGAATATACCTTTTCCTTCTTTTCCCTCACTTTCTCCCATCAATTGCTGAATCCATCCTCCAAACGATTGAAGCTCCGGTTCAAAACAAGAAAAAACATCTACTGTTATTCCTTTTTCATGAAGTGTTCTACGAACTGCGGCGTATTCCAGAATATCGGATGCATCTTTTTCATATTTATTGAAAGCTGAAACCGCTCCATAAAAAAGTGTTTTGATATCTATACCTGCAACGGCTATAGGAATAAGACCAACAGGTGTTAAGACTGAAAACCTACCACCTACATTATTAGGAATAATAAATTTTTTGTATCCTTTTTCATCTATTAAACCATTTAGCACCCCGCCTTCTTTACTTGTGGTACATACAATGCGGTTAGTTGCTCCTTCTCCATAAAGATTATCCAAAACTTCTCTAATCATTCTGAATGAAAGCGCAGTTTCTAAAGTAGAGCCTGATTTTGAAATTACATTTACATATACACTTTTGGGAGTTCCATCGGATTTAGGAGTTTTTATGTAGTTCAATAACTCTTCTAAATATTTACCACCCATATGGTGTCCGGCAAAAAGTATTTCAGGACCTTTTTTCCCAAAATGAGGGCTTAACGCATCAATCACAGCTTTAGCTCCTAAATATGAGCCTCCAATGCCACAGATTATGAAAACATCAGCATCCTTCCTGATTTTACCCGCTAAAGCATTTATCTCTTCCAAGAGTGCATCATTGGGTAATTGGAGCAAATCTCTCCAACCAAGCCATTCTGCTCCAAGCCCTGTCTTTTCTCTAAGTTGAACAAGTGAGTCTGTACACTTTTCAAGAGATTCATTGAAGTCTTCTTCCGAAATAAATTTCCTGGCTATTTCTGTATTAATTGAAATCATTATCTAAGTAGTTTAGCAAGTTCTATTAATGAACGATCTAGTTCTTTTTTCCTATCCACAGCTATTTTGATCGGGGTAATCTTTATACTTCCATTTACTATTCCGACCATAATATTGGTATGACCTTCCATAAGTGTTTTAATAGCTGCAGCGCCCAGCCTGCTTGCCAAAACCCGGTCTCTTGCTGATGGAGAACCGCCTCTTTGAATATGACCTAAAATACATACTCTCATATCATATTTTTTGAAGTCGTCTCTTAATTGTTCCGCTAATTTTATTGCGCCACCTGATTCATCTCCTTCTGCAACAACAACCAAGCTACTTCTCACCTGATTCTTGAGCATATTCTTAAGCTGAGATTTGACATCAGAAATATTCATCAATTCTTCCGGTAGTAACGCAAGTTCTGCGCCACCGGCAATACTTGTTTCAAGAGCAATGAATCCGGCATCACGTCCCATAACTTCAACCAGAAACATTCGCTCGTGAGCATCGGCGGTATCCCTGATCTTATCCACAGCGTCCAAAGCTGTATTCAATGCAGTATCGTACCCTATCGTTTCATCGGTACCAATTATGTCGTTATCAATTGTAGCAGGTATTCCAACCACTTTAATATCGTGTTCTTTACTAAAAATACTGGCACCGGTAAAAGTCCCATCCCCACCAATTGCCACAAGCGCATCAATATTATACTTCTTTATGGTCTGCGCGGCTTTTGCTCTACCCTCTTCTGTTCTGAATTCCTGAGAGCGCGCAGATTTCAAAATAGTACCGCCGCGCTGGATTATATTGGAAACTGAATTATTTTTCATAGGCTTTACTTCATCATGAATTAATCCATGATACCCATGTCTAATTCCATAGACTTTAAGGTCATATTTAACGGCAACCCTTACTACGGCTCGTACAGCCGCATTCATTCCGGGAGAATCCCCACCGCTTGTTAAAACCCCTATGGTTTTAATATCGGCTAATTTCGTAATCATAATAAACTTTTGTGTGAGTGAGTGTAATTAGTCCTAAATATTTGTCCTATATATTAACTAAATTTAGAACTACTCAAGTTTAAGAAAATTTAAACATAATTGATGATCGATAACGCATCGTTAAGCAGAATTGATAAAGATTCTGTTACTCGTAAATCTTTAAATGAAATTACAGCGCCGGTTTCAGAGCATTTATCTGAATTCCGAGGTTTTTTCAAAGACACTATAAAAACCGATGTTTTTCTTCTCGATCAGATATTACGATATCTCCATAAGCAAAAAGGTAAAGAGTTACGCCCTACTTTAGTTTTTATGACTGCGAATTTGTTCGATGGTATTTCGGAAAGGAGTCATATTGCAGCCACTATGATAGAACTGCTTCATACCGCTACTTTGATCCATGATGATGTTGTAGACGAAGCTAATTCCAGAAGAGGATTTGTGAGTATAAATAAGATCTGGAAAAACAAAGCCGGAGTTCTTCTAGGAGATTTTTTGCTTTCCAGGGGCTTGCTAGTTTCGCTAGAGAATAAAGAGTACAAGTTACTTGAAGTGCAATCCAAAGCTGTGCAAAAAATGAGTGAAGGTGAGCTGCGTCAACTCAAAACTGCCGGATTGTTTAACATGACCGAAGATCGATATTTTCAAATTATTTCGGAAAAAACAGCAAGCTTGATATCTACTTGTTGTGAATGCGGTGCTGTTTCAGCAACTGATGATGAAAAAATGCATGAGTTGATGGCAAGCATCGGCATGTGTATCGGAATAGCATTTCAGATCAGAGACGACCTTTTTGACTATGGAATGTATGATATCGGAAAACCTAAACGTAACGATATTCAGGAACGTAAAGTAACACTTCCACTGATAAAAGCGTTGGAGCATAGTTCAAAAAAAGAGTCTGCTCGTATCAGAGCTTTAATGAAAAAAAGGAAGAAAACTTCTAAAGATATTGATGAGATTGTTGCTTTTGTTCACGATAAAGGAGGCATGGATTATGCTAAAAAATCGATGTACGATTATGCAAATCAAGCTATTGAAGGGCTAGAGAAGCTACCTGAGTCGCAAGCCAGAATCGATTTCACTGACCTCATCCATTACGTAATTACCCGAAAGAAATAGCGCTGATGTACAACCAAACCAGTTTGTTTATTTCTGATGTACATCTCGGAGCTTTTGATACCAATACAGAAAAAAAGATCGAACAAGAGTTGATCTCACTTATTAACTATTGTTGCAAGCATAAAATTAAGATCTTTGTTCTTGGTGATCTTTTTGATTATTGGATGGAATATCCAAAAAAGAAATTTATTCCTACAGTTGGTAAAAGAGTAATAGAGGCATTTCAAAAACATAATACCGAATGCCAGCCAACCACTTACATTACCGGAAATCATGATAACTGGACATATGGTTATTTTGAAGAAATGGGTTTTGATGTAGAGTGCAACTATCGAATTATCCAACAAAATGGATATAACACCTTGCTAATGCATGGAGATGGAAGATTTGGCAGAAGTGATGATCTTCTGCGTCCTTTCTTTCATGGGCTTTTACGCAGTAAATATTTTGTGAAATTTTTCCAAGCTATGCTCCCTCCTGAGATCGGAATACCCGTTATGAAAAAGTTCTCCGGGTTTTCTAAAATGAAAGATCACAGAACTCCTGTTCCGTTAGATACGCATGCTAAAAGAGTTTTAGGAGAAAAAGATATTGATGTCATTATTATGGGGCACGATCATATCCCAAGAGTGGAAACTTTTTCGGAAGGAACGTATATAAACCTTGGAACCTTTTTCTATCATAAAACAGTGGCTCTTTACAACAATGGAGAATACCAACTCGTTAGATGGAGAGCTTCTGATAAAGAATTTGTACCTTTCACAGAATCAAGTGCACAAAAATGAGTGAAAAAAAAGACCCTATTGATCATCAACGATATTTCAACGATCCGGAATACCGTAAGCAAGTGTTGGCTGAGAAAAAAAGCAGGGATGAAAATAATGAAAGCTCATCTTCTAAATATGGTTCACAATCAGATAAAATCCGTAACAAGATCTTAATTTGGACAGGCTGTGTGGCAGCGGTGTTTTTAGTTGCTGTAATTGGTTATGTAATATTTCTTTTTCAAGGCCTCCCACCTTTAGAGAAACTTGAAAACCCTGATACTGCTATAGCAACTGAAGTGCGAAGCAGAGACGGAGCTGTGTTAGATAAATATTTTACCGAAAACAGAACATGGGTTCCTTATGATGAGATATCTCCTCATGTCATAAACGCTCTTGTAGCAACGGAAGATCATCGTTTTTATAACCACTGGGGTATTGACATGGTAAGAACTCTTGCCATTCCAATAAACCTGATGAGAGGAAGAGTGGAAGGTGGTTCAACTTTAAGTCAACAATTAGCTCGAAATCTGTATAAAGAAATTGGATTAAAATTTTCGATTTCCAGAAAATTCAGAGAAATGATCACCGCAGTTCAGATCGAACAAAATTATACTAAAAGAGAGATCATTGAGATGTACCTGAACACGGTGGAATATGCAAACAGTGCATTTGGCATTGAAGCAGCTGCAAGAACACATTATAATAAAGCTGCAAAAGAGCTAACTCTTTCTGAGGCAGCCGTTCTTGTAGGTTCAGTAAATGCCGTGTATGCTTACAATCCAAGAATTAATCCGGAAAAATCAACTTACAGACGAAATGTGGTTCTTTATTTGATGAATAACAGGGGCTTTATTGATTCAACCTCCTACCATCAATTAAGAGAAGAGCCTATCACTTTGGATTACCAACCTCCATCAAAAGCCGGACGGGTTAGCCGATATTTCGGTGAGTATGTTCGCCAAAAAGTTTCCGGTTGGGCTGAAGAAAACGGATACGATATTTATAAAGACGGTCTGGTTATTTACACTACTATTGATTCCCGATTACAAAAACATGCTGAAAAAGCATTGAGTACTAAGTTAGATTCACTCCAAAAGATTTTTGAGCATGAGTGGACATCCAGAGGAAGCAATGAATATATGGATAAGCTTTGGGATGAGTTCCCAACATTTAAGGATAGTTTCCTGGAAGAAACCGACCGCTATAAAAATGGATACCAAACCTATAATACCAAGATTCGAAAAGTAGTTCTCGACAGCCTTAAAGCTGATACCGCCTTTGTGGATTCTGTACTTAAAGCCCGAACAAGATTAGAAGCCAGTTTTGTAGCTATTGAACCTTCAAATGGAAATATATTAGCTTGGGTTGGTGGTTCTAATTATGGAAGTGTACAGTTCGATCATGTGTATCAGTCACGCCGACAAGTGGGCTCCACTTTTAAACCTTTTGTGTATTCTGTTGCTATTGATAATGGGTTTAAACCTTATCACAAATTTTCAAAATTTCCGATCTCATTTCGTGACCGAAACGGGAAAGTATGGAATCCAAAAGATGCTGAAGTTGCCAGTGGACCAAATGAAGTTCCTTTGCGGGAAGCATTAGCACGAAGTATGAATAATGTAACTGTACGTTTACTTCCTGAACTGGCAGGCTATCCCGGAACCAATAAATTATGGGAATTAGATGCCGCAGCAAGAAAGATAAAGGAAATGGCTTCAAACTTAGGGGTAGATATGAGCAGAACTCCAGCCTACCCTTCCATCGCTTTGGGAACAGCAGAAGCTTCATTGTTAGAAATGACTTCCGCTTACACAACTTTTGCAAACAATGGAGTTCATATTGAACCTATTGCGATCACCAGAATTGAAGATAAAGAAGGAAATGTACTTCAGGAATATTTCCCTGAATATCGCAAAGAAGTTATTAGCCCGGAAACAGCATACATGATGGTTGATATGATGCGTGGCGTGATCAGAGGTGGCGATGGATACTTCGGAACCGGAGTTCGATTAAGAAATGTGTACGGCGTTCGACAGGATATAGCCGGAAAAACAGGAACTACCAATGATGCTTCTGATAACTGGTTTATTGGAATGACCCCACATATTGTAATGGGTGCCTGGGTTGGCGGTGAAGATCGCCGGATTCGTTTTCCACAGGATGGAAGCTACAGTATTGGACAGGGTGCAAGAACTGCTCTTCCTATTGTAGGTACTTTCATTAATTATGTAACTGATGATCCGGAGGCCTATTGGGGTTATGACGCCTTTTCTCCTCCTCCTGGTTTTGTGATGCCCGAAGATCCCAAAGAAGTTCGTGATGAACTTGGCACAGATAAAAATCGTGGCAGGATTGGGTGGTAAGAGTTTAAAGAGTGTCTAACGGACTGTTAGCGTTTGATTTACCAACCTTAGTTACATGCGTATATTTTTCTGTCGTTTGAATTGATTGATGACCTAAAAATTCCTGAATATATCTTAGATCTGTTCCTGATTCCAACAAATGTGTAGCAAAACTATGCCTTAAAGTATGTACAGTAGCATTTTTAGTGTTGTTGGATTTTTTTAAAGCTCTTTTCATAATTTGCTGAACACTTCTTGAAGAATACTTCCCGCCCTTTTGCCCCTCAAATAAATATTCTTTGGGTTGATATTCGGTAACATACTCCCGCAATAATGATAGCAACTTCTCAGCCAGCATTACTTCTCGATCTTTGGCGCCTTTAGATTGCCTGATTTTTATGATCATTCTATCAGAATCGATATCACAAACTTTCAAGTTAAGAACCTCAGACATTCTTAACCCGCCGGAATAAATGGTTTGAAGGATTGCCTTATGTTTAATATTTGTGATCACCGAAAAAAGTTTTCTTACTTCATTCTGAGATAACACATCCGGGATCTTGTTTTGTTTTCTTTTTGGGTATAAATATTCTGCCGGCAAGTTTTTTTCCAAAACTAAGTCATGATACTTAATGAGTGCTGCAATTATATTTCTTTGATAAGAATGCGAAATATTATGTTCACTAATTTTGTAGTTGATATACCTTTCGATAAGCTCTAAAGGCAAAGCCTTAACACCGGATTGTTTCATTTCTTTAAGTGCCATTTTTAAAGCGCTTGAATAATTTGAAATGGTATTAACGCTAAATCTCTGAGCTTTTAATCTACGTTCAAACTTCTGTATTAATTTGCGTTGCAGCATATAGCATTATCTATTACATTCGTATAGTAATAAAATAGAATGTATATACGCAACAAAATAAGACAGGCATACACGCAATGCGTGTATACATAAGTTGCGGGTAATACTCAAATAAAAAACTGAATGGACAATTTATTAGAATTAAGAACTGTAAGTGAACTTAATCAATATTCGTTTTTTGTCCCCTCATATCAGCGAGGTTACAAATGGACAAAAAAAGAGGTAATTGACCTTTTGAACGATATCAATGAGTTCAAGCCAAGAGTCATAGATAACTCTGATGAAAAAACTTGGTATTGCCTTCAACCGATCGTTATCAAGGAAATTAATCCCTCTTCAAAAAAGTTTGAAGTAATAGACGGACAGCAGCGCTTAACCACTATCTATTTAATACTACATTATCTCAATCAAGACTTTGTTGAAAATCGAAGAGAGAAACTGTTTGAACTTGAGTATCAGACAAGAATGGAAACTTCTAAATTTCTAGAAGATTTGAATGAAGAAATCATAAATGAAACTAATTCAGATTTTTTTCATATCTCACAAGCTTATAAGACAATAGCAAAATGGTTCGAGGAGAGAAGAATAAACTTTGATAAACAGGAGTTTGGATCAAAGTTTCGATATAACTCAAAAGTTATTTGGTACGAATCGAAAACTGAAAATCCTATTTCCATTTTCACTAGAATTAATATTGGAAAAATCCCCTTAACAAATAGTGAGCTCATAAAAGCACTCTTCCTTAATAGTTCTAACTTTATAGGTGCAAACCCAGAGCAGCTTAGGCTAAAACAACTTGAAATTTCATCAGAATGGGACAACATTGAACACAGTCTTCAGAATGATCGATTATGGTATTTTTTAACAGGTGACAAGACTCAAGTAAATCGAATTGAATTCATCTTCAACTTGATGAATGAAGAAAAAGATCATAAAGACCCTTACTCCACCTTTAGATATTTCTCAAGGCTCTTTACAAATAGCAGTCAAATCACTATTGAAGAGAATTGGAAAAGAATTAAAGGGTATTATCAACGGTTTAACGAATGGTATTCAAAAAGAGAATGGTATCATAAAATCGGATTCTTAATTACCGTGAATGAAATATCTATTGAAAGATTATATAAGGAATCAAATAACTTAACAAAAAACGAATTCGGAGCCTACCTAGACACATTGATTACTTCTTCAATGAAGAATATAGATTTGGAGAATCTGCAATATCAAGATAAGAAAGAGGTAAGAAAGGCATTACTTCTTTACAACATTCTCACAATGCTCAATAGTCCAGATGACAACTCCTATTTTCCTTTTAACCTTTTTAAAACCGAAAGCTGGGATATTGAACATATTACCTCAATCAAAGATGCTATTCCCGACAGAAATCGAAACCATTGGCTGGATGATGCAAAAGTGTTCATAGATGACGCAAAACCTGAAGGTGTAAGTCTCAAAGAAAGAGCTGAAATATGTAATGTAAATAACGAAGAGGATTTTAAAGCCCTTTTTCAAGACATCGTTTCCCATTTCAATTCTGAACTTGGAGATGACGCAATAAATGACATTTCCAATCTGACACTTTTGGATTCAGAAACTAATAGAGGATATAAAAACGCAGTTTTTCCATTGAAAAGAAAGACAATTATTAGCAGAGATAAAGCAGGTGTCTTTATTCCAATTTGCACAAAAAATGTTTTCCTAAAATATTTTAGTGAATACCCACCAAAAATATCCTTTTGGACGGAAGAAGACCGAGAGAATTATGAAACAGACCTTTACACAGTGCTAGATAAATATTTGGAAACCAATGATTAATTCACAAAACTACACAGGTCGAATTTTGAATTTCCTAGACCTTCTAAAAGACTATGAAGTTCAAATTCCAATTATTCAAAGAGACTATGCACAAGGCCGTGAAAGTCAAAAAGAAATTCGACATAACTTTCTCAATGCTCTTCATTCCTGCCTCATAAACTCAGATCCTATTAAGCTTGACTTCATTTATGGAAGTATAATTGATGGAAAATTTCAACCTCTAGATGGTCAACAACGACTTACCACATTATTCCTGCTTCATTGGTACGCGAGCATAAAAGATGGTAATTCAGCTGGCAAGGACATCCGTGATTTACTGACACGTTTTTCATACGAAACAAGGATCTCTTCACGTGAATTTTGTAAGGCACTAGTTGAAGAGTCAATTCAAGAAATACCCAATAACCAAAAGTTAAGTGAAGCCATAATTGACAAAAACTGGTTCTACCTTTCATGGGTTAGAGACCCAACGATTGAAGCTATGCTTAGAACAATCGATGCAATTCACGAAATCTTCTTCGCCTTAGAAAATTTGTATGAAAAGATTTCATCTAATCTTATCGAGTTTTATTTCGTTGAGCTTGAAAACATGGGATTGACGGATGACCTGTATATCAAAATGAATGCAAGAGGAAAGTTATTGACCCCATTTGAAAATTTTAAGGCAGGTTTCCAAAAACGCATTGATGAAGAGAACTGGGAAGAAGGTCTTCCCCTATCTGAATGCTTTAGCACTAAAATAGACAATGATTGGACAGACTTTTTCTGGGATCATTTCAGGAAGGAGGATACTATAGATGCTGCACAAACGCGCTTCGTATCTGCTATTGCTATGATAATGCATTCAGTTGAAAGACTAAACTCAACTGAATCAAGAATTGAATTGCTAAATCAACTTCAAGAAGATCCAACTCAAGTTAGACCGAATCATTATTCTCAAAGAAGCTTTAAGTATCTTACATCTACTTTTAATGCTTACAGTGAAAAAGTAATTCTGACCAATTACTTAAGTCTAAAGCTTCCTTTCCCGATGTGGAGACATGCCCCAAAGAGCTCTTTATTATCCATGATAGTTTATGATGATAATTCTTCATCCACAGTTCAAAGGGATAGTGCAACTTATACTCAAAAGGTACTCTTCTTTGCTGAATCAGTATTTTTCAAAAAGAATGAACATGGTCCAAATGACATTTATCAAGATTGGATGCGTGTAATTCGAAATATTGTTTCTAGGGCTGACATTGACAAAGATGGCTCAAGGCCAGATATAGTCAGGAGTCCTCAGTCTTTTGATGGTGTCATTAATCTTATCAATGAACTTTCAGATGGATGTGAAGACATTTATAAGTTTCTTTCAGAAAAACCAACATTAAAATCACAATACGCTCGCGATCAAATAAACGAAGAAATAGAAAAAGCAAGACTAATTCAGCACGATAGTGGTCTTAAGGAATTGATCTTCAAAGCTGAAGACAATGAGTTGCTTCGTGGAAAGATAACTTTTCTATTTCATTGCATAGGTTATGACTTAAATCCTGAAAATTTCAATGCTGATTTATTCGTTTCAGTTTCCGATGTGGTTAACACCTATTTTAATAATGAAAAAAGTTTAGGTAACGACATAAGACGTGCCCTACTAACTATTGAAGTCAATGGCGAATATGAATTTTACTCATATTGGTGGTCATATTGGCATATTGCAAAATCAACAAAAAGAAGACTAATTGATAGATTCAGAGAAGTAGAATACTGCATAAATCATGAGTACTTCAGAGAATACTTTAAAAAATTCGTTCTAGGACTTCAAAATCAGAGTCCATCTCAAATGGCTCAATCTTTTCAGAGCCCACCATCGTTTCCAAACTGGAAATTGAGACTAATTAAAGAAGAAAGTCTTTTAAATGATAACAACAAAACAAACCATATAGCAATTGCGGAAGACAACTCTTATTGCTTCATACTTAAAAGTAAGAGACCGAGAGAAATTGAAGGAAACTTAAAAATAGAGTAATACCCACAACAAAACCTATACGCAATGCCCTTCGGGACACTACGCATAGCCAAACCGTTACTCCACCAAATACCTCATCAATCTCACTGCAAATCGCTGATTATTTGGAGCTAAGCGGGAATTAAAACCCACTTTAAAAGTACCGTTTTCATTGGTTATATCCCGTGCTGTAAACATTGCTGCCTCACCAAATACAGCTAGTTTTCCCTTTCCATAATTCATCACAGCTCCCTGTGCGTAATTTTCCAGATCAATGGTTTTTGTGGTATCAGCAAACTGCCATGCAATTTCCGGTTCAAGGCTAATATCTCCTTTTTTAAAAGACAGAATAAGTTCAGCTTCCTCAGGATATCTAAAAGCACTGCCGGTAAAAGTTGTAACGGATTGAATTTCTCCTGCCAGCATTGGATGCTCTTCTAATCTTTCGTTTTGCCGAGAGAAATAATCCGGATGATTTCCTTCTTTTTTCAATCGGGCAAAGCCATTGCTGAATTCAAATCCAAAAGAATGAGCCAGATCATAAGCAGCTCCCCCAAACGGCATATGATCCGCCACCAAAAATAATCTACCGCCCTGATTTACCCACTGATTGATCTCCTTGATTTCCTGCTCCGTAAAAGCTGAAGGATTAGGTAACACCCAGTTACCCAGGTTACTTTTATGCAGCGGATTGATAATTGCATAAATATCACAACTCAAAAGTACTTCTCTATTTGAAACAGAAGAACTCAAGTCTCGCATCTGAAAACCGTTTGCTTTCATTAAACGTGCAAAAGGTGAAAAACCAACGTCCAATGTGTGCAAATTGTTGTGGGCTGAATCTATGCATATAACCGGTGCAACAGACACATCAAACAAAGGTTCAACAATTTCAGGAATGAATGTGGTATCGGGTCTTTGTTGAGCTGATACAGACCAGATGAACATAAAATTTATCAATACTATAAATAATGCTTTACTCATTTTAATTTCTATAAGTGAGTACTAAGCATATTTATTTTCCCATATTTCTTCCAATTCTTCCAGACTTTTGCCTTTAGTTTCAGGAATAAATTTGAGTGTAAAAATGATCAAGAGAATTATAAATCCTGAAAAAATGAAATACGGCAAAGAATTATTCCAAAACCCTTCTGTATTTACAGTGCTTTCAGCTACTACCGGAAAAGATTGAGAAACAGCATAATTAGCGGCCCATTGTGCTGCCACGGCTATGGATAACGCTTTACTACGTACACTGTTTGGGAATATTTCAGATAACAAAACCCAAGTTACAGGCCCCATAGATAGAGAAAATGATCCTATAAATATCAAAATACCGATCAAAGAAAGTAAGCCAACCTGATTGTTCATAAGTGTAATGCCAAGTAGTAAGAACCCGGCTAACATTCCTAAAGATCCATAAATAATAAGTGGTTTACGACCTAGCTTATCTACAGAATACATAGCAATAAATGTGCATATGAAATTTATACCTGCTAACAGTATTTGCTGTTTTAAAATATCCTCCTGCCCAAAACCTAAAGCCTTTTCAAAGATATCAGCGCCATAATATAAAACGGCATTTATACCTGTTGTTTGTTGTAAGATTGATAACACGCTACCAATAATAATAACAGGTAAAACAGACTTACTTAATATTGATTTTAATTCCTTTTTATTGTCGTTTACTATTGAAAGTTTTATCTCTTCATATTCTTTTTTTGCAAGTTCTTCTCCATGTATTGATCTTAGAATATCTAAAGCTTCATTTGTTCTGTTTTTTATCACTAGCCATCTTGGGCTTCTTGGTACAAAAAACAACAAACCTAAAAATAGAATGCAGGGAATGAGTTCAGACCAAAACATGTATCTCCATCCATATTCTAAGTTTTCAATCTCAGTCATCGAACTTCCAATAAAATAGGTAGCTAAGAATACTACAAAAAAACCAGTCACTATTGCTACCTGATAATAGGTAACCATTTTACCTCTACTAGCTGCAGGAGAGATTTCAGCTATATACATTGGGGCAGTCATCGAAGCTATACCAATTCCTAACCCTCCCAATACTCTGAAGAAAATCAAGATTTCAATAGATTGTGGGAAAAATGATGGTAATCCTGATCCCCAAGCTGACAGAGTAAAAAGAACCGCTGATAATATTAAAGTCGTTTTCCTTCCTAAATAATTACTTAAGAAACCGGCGATAATAGCTCCTAAAAAGCAACCCACTAAGGCACTGCTTACCGCCCAACCTTTCATAAAAGTTGAAAGTTCAAAAAATTTAGAAAAGTAAAATTGAGAACCGTTTATGACGCCTGTATCGTACCCAAAAAGTAAACCACCTAAAGAAGCTACAACAGTAGCAAGAATTAATAATCTATTATTCATACGTATTATTTTTTAATCCAAAATAATACATTAAATATTAGTACAAAAAAAAGCCGATTCTCTTTCGAAAACCGGCTTTTCTTAGCAGGCAGGTAACATGATATTTTACTTGATTGCCTTTCTTTTTTGAGATTAGATAGAATTAAAAAAAATTTAATCTGCTTCGTACAAGTTCCAATTTCCATTTATGTTACCTATGGTATCTCCTCTAGTATAAAATGGATAACAAGTCCATTTTCCTCTCCACTTTTGATCATCAATTAACTCACCTTCAAGAAAAAGCAATTCACCCCAAAAATCAGGAGGATCATTAGGTACATGAAAAGTATCTATCAAAATTATTTCGTCCTTATTCGAAAAATCAATTCTAAAAGAACCTGCAGCTAAGGCATCGAATGCAACTCCACTGCCATCATTTTGCAAAGCACTTCTACCGGCATAACCACTGAAATCTAAATAGGTATTTCCATTCTCTTTTTTTATTTCAATTGAAGAGAAATCAATAAAACAATTTATACTAATCCCATCTACTTCACCCTTGGCAACGCCATCTATTTTAACCTTTTCCGGAAGCTTATTCATAAAGCTACTTTTATCATCGGAACAGGCAAATAAGACGACTATGATCAATAAAATTAATCTCATATTTAGGTTTTATCAATAATTTAAAAACACAGACTTAATAATAGAACAAAGCTCTAATTATTGTGTAGATAGATTTTTAGAAGGATTGAATATGAATATAATGTCAAAAAAAAGCCGATTCTCTTTCGAAAACCGGCTTTATAAATTTATTTTCATTTACGAACAAGGTGAAGCAATCTGTTTTAAAGGGAGACTACTTCGTTACTCGCAGATGTTTTATTCTTCAATAACAGATTCAGCTAATAAAGTGAGTTTGTTTTCAGCTACTTCTACAAATCCACCGGAGATTTTATAATTAGTTTCTCCCTCAGATTTACGAACCAACACATCTCCTTCTTCTAGAGTAGAAACGATAGGAGCGTGATTTGCTTTAACTTCAAAACTTCCCTCAGTACCGGGCATTTTTACACCGGTAACATCGCCTTCAAATAGAGAGCCTTCAGGAGTTAAGATCTGTGCTATAAAAGTACTCATGCTTTATAATTAAGCTTCTTCAGATTCTGCGAGCATTTTCTCGCCTTTTTCAATTGCTTCGTTGATATCACCAACCATGTAGAAAGCTCCTTCCGGTAAGTGATCCAATTCACCTTCGATGATCATCTTAACACCTTTAACAGTGTCTTCGATCTTCACATACTTACCTGCAGAACCGGTAAACTGCTCAGCTACGAAGAATGGCTGAGAGAAGAAACGCTGCACACGACGTGCACGGCTTACTGTCAACTTATCTTCATCAGAAAGTTCATCCATACCAAGAATAGCGATGATATCCTGAAGATCTTTATAGTTTTGAAGAAGCACAGTAGCTTTACGAGCTGTTTCGTAATGCTCTTCTCCTACTACTTTAGGATCAACGATTCTAGAAGTTGAATCTAGTGGATCTACCGCAGGATAAATACCGATCTGCGTTAGTGCACGGTTCAATACTGTTGTTGCATCCAAGTGAGTAAATGTTGTTGCCGGAGCAGGATCAGTCAAGTCATCCGCAGGTACATAAACAGCCTGTACAGATGTAATAGAACCTTTTTTGGTAGAAGTAATACGCTCCTGCATTGCACCCATCTCTGTTGCCAATGTTGGCTGGTAACCTACCGCCGATGGCATACGACCAAGAAGTGCTGATACCTCAGAACCTGCCTGAGTAAATCGGAAAATATTATCGATAAACAACAGAATATCTCTGGAAACTTCATCACGGAAATACTCAGCAACAGTCAAACCTGAAAGAGCTACACGAGCACGTGCTCCAGGAGGCTCATTCATCTGACCAAAAACCAAGGTTGCCTGAGATTCTTTTAATTTCTCTTCATCAACTTTAGAAAGATCCCACTCTCCCGCTTCCATTGATTCTTTGAATTCATCACCGTAGTTAATTACTCCGGATTCGATAAATTCTCTTAGAAGGTCATTTCCTTCACGAGTTCTTTCACCAACACCGGCAAATACTGATAAACCACCATGCTGTTTTGCGATGTTGTTAATTAATTCCTGGATCAATACGGTTTTACCTACACCGGCCCCACCGAAAAGACCAATTTTTCCACCTTTTGCATATGGACAAAGAAGATCAACTACTTTAATTCCTGTTTCCAACATCTCAGTAGATGTAGCAAGTTGATCAAAAGCAGGAGCTTCACGGTGAATAGGGTAATTGTTTTTTCCTTCAGGAGCTTTGATTCCGTCAATCGCTTCGCCTACTACATTAAATAAACGACCACGAATATCTTCACCTACAGGCATCGAAATATTCTTTCCGGTATCAATTACTTCCATTCCTCTTACAAGGCCGTCGGTAGAATCCATGGCGATAGTACGCACACGATCTTCACCTAAGTGCTGAGCTACCTCCAAATAAAGAGTTGAGCCGTCGGTTGGATTTTCAATAGTTAGGGCATTTAGGATGGCAGGGGTTTCGCCATCGGTAAAGTCAACGTCGACAACAGGTCCGATTACCTGTGCAATTGTTCCTTTATTCATGTGCTAAATCGCGATTTTATTAAAATTTTTGATAGTCTGAGTAGTTGAAAACTTGCACTCCTGCAAAGGCTGGTAAAGATAGGGAGATATGCCGTGAGAGGCAATCATTTTTCGTTTTAAATTAAAAAGAATAGCTGTGCAAATGATATTCCTAAAACAACGAGTCATTCAGAGGCTACCGCCGATGAATCTGCACAGCGTGAATCTTGCTTGGTAATTTAGATGGGCAGACTCTTCGCTATCGCTCTGAGTGACTATCTTAGTTATAACCAAACCAAACCAACGAGTCATTCAGAGGCTACCGCTGATGGATCTGCACAGCATGAATTTTGCCCAGTTCTTTAGATGGGCAGACTCTTCGCTATCGCTCTGAGTGACTATCTTTGTTATAACCAAACGAAAACAACGAGTCATTCAGAGGCAACTGCCGATGAATCTGCACAGCGTGAATCTTGCCCAGTTCTGAATTTCTGAAAACAATATGGTCTATTATTTATATCCATCTTGATACACGCCCCTGAAGGGGCTTCTAGCTAAAAATCTTATCAAAAATTGAGCCTGGCATTCCAATTCTTGACTTAAACAAGCAAGTCCTTCAGGGCTTGCGGTTTTATGAATTTGATTCATCTTTTATTTAAGGGTTTTCCCTATCGTTCTGAGTTTCACATCAACCTAAAAATTAACACATGTAAAATCTCAGAAATTACTTTAACATTTTCTGATTTTATCTCGTCCTATATTCGATCTAATTATCAATCTCTTATCATCACAATGAAATTACAATTCAGATTCCTTTTTGCATTCCTGTTTACAGGTTTTCTTTTGAGCTCATGCTCCAACAACAAACAAGAATTCTCAGTTAATTACGAGAAATTCACTCTCGATAACGGGTTAGAAGTCATATTCCATGAAGACAACTCTGATCCGGTCACCGCAGTTGCCTTAACTTTCCACGTTGGGTCTGCACGGGAAATAGAAGGCAAAACCGGCTTTGCTCATCTTTTTGAGCATCTCCTATTTTTAGAATCAGAAAATCTGGGAAAAGGCGGGTTGGATAAAATGAGTAGTCGTATTGGTGGCTCAGGAGCCAACGGTTCAACAAGCAGAGACCGAACCAATTATTTCCAAACAGTACCAAACGATGCCCTCGAAAAAATGATCTGGGCCGAAGCGGATAAATTAGGCTATTTCATCAATACGGTTACTGAAGCAGTTGTTGCTAAGGAAAAGCAGGTTGTAAAGAACGAAAAACGTCAGGGCGTAGATAATGCCCCCTATGGTCATGCTAGTTATGTGATTGGTAAGAATCTATATCCACAAGGACATCCATATAATCATCAGGTTATTGGTTCTCTGGAAGATCTTCAGAACGCTACTTTGGCTGATGTAAAAGATTTTTACCGTAAATGGTACGTACCCAACAATGCAACTCTGGTAATTGCCGGAGATTTTGACACTGAACAAGCCAAAGAATGGATTGAAAAATATTTTGCTGAAATTCCGCGTGGAGAAGAGATCACTCCTCTTCCCGATGCTCCTGTTGAAGTTGATGAAACAAAAAAATTATTCTATGAAGATAATTTTGCCCGTCTACCTGAACTACGAATGGTTTGGCCAACGGTAAAACAATATCATCCGGATATGTATGCGCTTGATATTTTAACTCAATTACTGACCGACGGTAAAAAAGCACCTTTCAATAAAGTATTGGTGGAGGAAGATCAGGTTTCTTCGAACGTATTCATGTTCAGTCAAAATGCTGAAATAGCCGGCGAAACTACTTTATTGGTGCGTGCTTATCCCGGAACTGATCTTGATAAAGTATCGGAATCAGTAAACAAAGCTTTTGCAAAGTTCGAAACCGAAGGATTTACTGAAGCGGATCTGGATCGAATAAAAGCAGGAATTGAAACTCAGTTCTATAATGGACTTTCAAGTGTGTTAGGAAAAGCTTTCCAACTGGCTCAGTACAATATTTTTGCAGGTGATCCGGGATATATTAACGAAGATATTCAGAAGACACTCGCTGTTACTAAAGATGATATCATGAGAGTGTATGAAGAATACATCAAAAGTGAGAATTTCATCGCAACCAGCTTTGTTCCTCAAGGACAAGCCGAACTCGCTCTCGAAAATTCTGAACCGGCTGAAGTGGTTGAAGAAGAAATTGTACAAGGAAAAGCAAACGAAGAATTTGAGCTTCCTGAAGAAACTGAATATGAAAGAACAGCTTCAAGCTTTGACAGAACGATTGAACCTCCTTATGGCGACAGCCCGGATGTGAAAGTTCCAGACGTTTGGGAGGGTTCATTAGAAAACGGAATGCAGGTATTTGGTATTGAAAATACAGAGCTGCCCCTTGTACAGTTTACAATAGAAATTGAAGGTGGTTTATTGTTAGAAAACACTTCCAAAACCGGAGTTTCAAATTTAATGGCCGATCTTATGACCCGAGGAACTGCAAATAAAACTCCAGAGCAATTGGAAGAAGCTATTGATGAACTAGGTGCTTCCATCAATGTAAATGCCGGCAGACAAACCATCACTATTTCCGGAAATGCATTAGCTCGTAATTATGGTAAAACACTTGATCTGGTTGAAGAAATTATTTTAGAACCACGTTGGGATGAGACTGAATTTGAACTAGCCAAGCAAAGTACATTAAGTCAGATCGCTCAGCAAAGCGCCAATCCGAATAGTATTGCATCAAATGCATACAACAAATTGCTGTATGGCGAAAATCATATTCTTTCTTATAACTCCATCGGAACTACTTCGAGTGTGGAATCTATTACTATTCAGGATCTTAAAGATTATTACAATGCTTACTTCTCCCCTTCAGTTGCTGATTTCCTAATCGTTGGTTCAATATCGAAAACAGAAGTAATGAATTCATTGACTGATCTTGAATCTAAATGGGAAGCTAAGTCAGTTGATATTCCTGAATTTGAAACTCCCGAAAGACCTGAAAAATCTACCGTGTATTTTTATGATGTTCCAAATGCTAAACAATCCGTAATAAGATTCGGATACCTAGCCATGCCTGAAACTCATGAAGATTACTATCCTGCAACGGTTATGAATTATATTCTTGGTGGAGGTGGATTTGCCTCCCGATTTACACAAGAACTTCGTGAAGGTAAAGGATATACGTACGGAATCAGGTCCGGATTTTCAGGTTCTAATATTGCCGGGCCTTTTACTATCAGTAGTGGCGTTCGTACCAACGTAACTTATGAATCTGCTGATTTAGTCAAAGAGATTCTGGAAAACTACCCTTCTACTTTTACCGATACCGATCTTGAAACTACAAAAAGCTTTTTGCTAAAAAGTAACGCCCGAAGCTTTGAAACTCTTGGCGCCAAACTAAATATGCTGGATAACATAAGTGACTACGGATGGAGTCCTGACTATGTAAAAGAGCGTGAGCAGATAGTAAAAGACATGACCAAAGAACAGATATCAGAATTAGCACAAAAATATGCCAATCCTGATCAAATGATATGGTTGGTGGTTGGTGATGCCAAAACTCAAATGGACCGTTTAGAGCAACTCGGTTTCGGTGAACCTATTCTCATCAATAACAGGTTTAAGGAAGGGAATTAAAACAAGCTTATTTTCTTTTTCAATATACAGTAGGGAAGTATTGCAATACATCCCTACTGTATATGATGGGAATTCTATATGGAAAGAATCGAACAACTAATTGACTTACTCAACCTTCAAAAACACCCTGAAGGAGGTTACTTCAAAGAAACTTACCGAAGTGAAGAGGTTATCCCTTCTGAAGTTTTAAAAGATGGCATTGATGGAGACCGAAACTATTGTACAGGAATTTATTTCCTACTTACCTCAGATAATTATTCCGCTTTTCATCGGATCAAACAGGATGAAATGTGGCATTATTATGAAGGCTCTCCATTAACCGTTCATATGATTGACAAAGAGGGAAATTACTCTTTCCAAAAAGTAGGATTGCATCTTGAAAGTGATGAGGTTCCACAATTTGTAGTTCCTAAAGGAGTTTGGTTTGCCTCTGAAGTTCAAGAGCCTGATTCGTATTCCCTTGTAGGCTGCACTGTTTCTCCCGGTTTTGATTTCAAAGATTTTGAATTAGCAGAAAAAGACTCTCTAATTTCAGAATTTCCAAAACACTTTGCAATAATTGATCGCCTTACACGGTAGAACTTTTATATTTTCATCACATCTAGCACTAAAGATTCAAAGCTAGAATCTTTATATTCAAAATCTAAATTTTGAAACTAACTACCCGTATGAAAAATCTCGATTCTTCAGTTCAACAAAAAATTAATCAATGGCTGGAAGGCCGCTATGACGAAAATGCAAAGCAAGAGATTCGTTCGTTAATCGAACAAGAAAAGTACGAAGAGTTAACAGATGCTTTCTACAAAGATCTGGAATTTGGAACAGGTGGATTGCGCGGAATTATGGGGGTTGGATCAAATCGGGTTAACAAATACACCTTTGGAGTTGCTACTCAGGGATTCAGTAATTTCCTGAAGAAAACATATCCTGATCATCAGATAAAAGTGGCTATTGCTCACGATTGCAGAAACAATTCCGATACATTGGCTAAAGTGGTAGCTGATGTATTTTCAGCAAATGGAATTAAGGTATACTTTTTTGAAGGATTACGCCCGACTCCGGAATTATCTTATGCTGTAAGAGAACTGAATTGTCAGGGAGGGGTCGTTCTTACAGCTTCTCACAATCCTAAGGAATACAACGGATTTAAAGCATACGGAGCTGATGGCGGTCAATTGGTGTCGCCACACGACAAAGCCGTTATGGATGAAGTACAAAAAGTCGCTTCTATTGATGAGGTTAAATTTGAAGGAAATAATGATCTTATTCAGTTAATCGGAGAAGATATCGATCAGAAATATTTGGCCGAGCTGAAAAAGCTATCGGTATCTCAAAAAGAGATCCAAAATCAGAAAAACCTGAAGATCGTTTTCTCACCCATTCATGGAACTGCAGGAGTATTAGTACCGCCTGCGCTCAAAATGTATGGTTTTGAAAATGTGACATTGGTTGAGGAACAAATGGTTGTGGATGGCAACTTCCCTACAGTTGTATATCCAAATCCTGAAGAACAGGATGCTCTGGCAATGGCTCTGGATAAAGCCAAAGAAATTGATGCTGAATTAGTGATGGCAACCGATCCTGATGCAGACAGAATCGGAATTGCAGTAAAAGACACATCAGGTGAATGGACACTCTTAAATGGAAATCAGACTGCATGCCTGATCATCAATTACATGCTTACGGCTTGGAAAAATGCCGGTAAACTGAACGGAAGTCAATATATCGTTAAAACGGTGGTTACTTCTTACCTGATAGATGAGATCGCTGAATCTTATTCTGTAGATTGTTTCAACACCCTTACCGGTTTCAAATATATTGGTGAACTCATGACCAATTTTGAAGGTGAAAAAGAATTTATTGCCGGTGGTGAAGAAAGCTATGGATATTTGATAGGTGAACACGTTCGCGATAAAGATGCTGTGGTTTCAGCGGTAATTATTGCAGAAATGGCGGCTTATTACAAAGATAATGGATCTAGTCTGTATGAAGCTCTTCTGGAAATGTATGTAGACTTCGGTATCTATCAGGAAAAACTGATCTCCATTACAAAGAAAGGAAAATCAGGTGCTGAAGAAATTCTGGAAATGATGAAGAACTTCAGAGAAAATCCTCCCGTTTCACTTGGCGGCTCTGATGTGCTTACAATTAAGGATTATAAATCAGCGGAAGAAAAGAATGTTAAGACCGGTGAAATTTCTGAAATCGACCTCCCATCTTCAAATGTGCTGCAGTTTATAACTGAGGATGGTGCAATTATTTCTGCTCGTCCTTCAGGAACAGAGCCTAAGATCAAATTCTATTGCAGCGTCAATGATACTATAGCCACCGTTCATGAATATCCGTTTGTTCAGAAAAAATTGATGAACAAGATCGATCAGATAATGGAAGAGCTTAGTTAGCCCTTCTTAAAGGAAGGTAATTGAAAGCTACGATTTCATCGACCTTTAGAATTATTGGCGCGAACAGACAATAATCGCCGTTTTAAAAACCTTAACTGTGCTTTTTCAAGAGTTTACTTTTAAAATAAACCACACCTCAGGAATACGCTGTTAGATGACCTATTTATGAGATAAGCCCTTATAAAATCGTTCATTATTTTATAGACAAAGAAGCAGAAAATGCTAAAGTGTATACAGAGTTGATCACCTCAACTCAAAGATCTTACCGGCTTTTTGAGTGATTATATCCTGCATTTCCAATTGTAGTAGCGCAACCAATAATTCGCTGGTATGGACACTCAATTCATCTGCCAGGTCGTCTATTTGAAAAGATTGTTGTTCCAGTTGCTCACAAATGGAAGTACTTAGTTTATCCAACTTATATTCTTTCCAGCTTGGCGCTTTTTTAGTTAGTTCTTTTGCACTGTTTCCATCAGATTCAAAATCGATGGGTAATTCTACTAAAATATCATCTACAACCTGAACCAGTTTTGCAGCACCTTTTTTGATGAGATAATTACATCCTGTTCCTGAAGGATTTTCTAAATGATGAGGAATTGCAAAAACTTCACGGTTTTGATCCAGAGCAAGTTCAGCAGTGATCATGCTTCCTCCTTTTATTCCGGATTCAATTACAACTACACCAAGGCTAAGTCCGCTTACAACCCTGTTTCGCAAAGGAAAGTTATTTTTATCAGGAATCATCCCCAAAGGGAATTCTGATATAACAGCGCCGCCGCTTTTCACAATTTCATTCGCAACTTCCGTATTACTCTTTGGATAGAGATTATCAATTCCTGAACCCAAAACAGCTACCGTAGTAGCTCCAACATTCAAAGCGGATTGGTGTCCGATAGTATCAATTCCATACGCTAATCCACTAAAGATGCACAAGCCCTCTTCGGCTAACTTAGTAGTAAACTTCTCAGCTTGTTTTTTCCCATACGTAGACGCATTTCTGGTTCCAACTATTGCAACCCCCGGTTTCTTTAGAGCTTCGGGATCGCCTTTCAGCCAGTACAAAATTGGAGGATCATAAATCTCTTTCAATAAGTTTGGGTATTCCGGATCCCTCATTGTAATGATCTGAGCACCGATCTTTTCTGTATCTTCTATTTGTTGATCGACACTTTCCCAGTCATCAAACGATAAAATGGCCAGCGCTGTAGCTTCCCCAACTCCTTCAAAGCTTCTGAGTTGAGTTTTACTGAGATTGAATAGATTTTCGAGTTGATCACATTCCTGAACCAAATGCCTGACTCTCTTACTTCCCAGTCCTGGAATCAGAGTTAGCGCAATTAAGTTTCTAAGAATCGATTTGTTTTGCATGTTGAAGTTTTTCCCAAAGTGCTTCTCTAAGTTCATCCACACCATGTCCGGTAGCAGAAGAAATTGGAATTACGGGAATTTCATCGTCAAAATGAAGTTTTTTATCTAACTTAAAACCTTGTTTTAAATCCATCTTAGTTATAGCTAGTACTCTGGGCTTATCAAGAAGGTCTTTTCGATAGGCTTTAAGCTCGTTCACCAAAGCGTTATACTCATACTCAATATCTGTTTGAGAACTCACCATGAATAACAATATGCTGTTTCGTTCAATATGGCGAAGAAACTGAATACCTAATCCTTTTCCCTGATGTGCTTCTTCAATAATTCCCGGAATATCAGCCATGACAAAACTTCGGTAATCAGAGAATTTAACTACCCCCAAATTTGGTTCAAGTGTGGTAAATGGATAGTCAGCTATCTTAGGTTTTGCATGAGAAAGCGCTGAAAGCAAAGTGCTTTTTCCGGCGTTTGGAAATCCAACCAAACCTACATCTGCGATCAATTTAAGCTCGAGCTCAACAACTCTCTCCTCTCCTATTTCTCCTTCCTGAGCATATTGAGGAGTTTGATTTACAGAACTTTTAAAATGCCAGTTTCCAAGTCCGCCTCTACCACCTTTGGCGATAACAATCTCTTCTTCATCTTCGGTGATCTCGCCCATTCTTTCTCTGGTGTCCGCATCAAAAGCTACTGTACCTAGTGGGACCTGAAGTATGATCGATTCTCCGTCTTTCCCGGTTGAACGACTGCTACCACCGTTTGCTCCGGGTTTTGCTTTGATGTATTTCTTGTAACGAAGATCCAGAATGGTATTTAGCTGTGCGTTTCCTTTCAGAATGATACTTCCGCCTCTTCCGCCATCTCCTCCATCCGGACCGCCTTTAGGAACATACTTTTCCCGTCTCATATGAGCAGAACCATCTCCACCCTTTCCGGCGGTAACATAAATTTTAGCGTAATCTGCGAATCTCATTCTTCGAGGTTAATGGTTATTAGTTATTGGTTTCATTTCTACAAATAACCAATAACTAATAACTTTTTTAAAAATTGACGGGAACTGAATCAGTTACTTCTTATGAAGAACCAACTTCAAAAGTTTTGTAAGCTTGGACTTCATCGTATTTCTTGGAACTATAAAATCCAGAAAACCATGCTCCAGTAAATATTCTGCGGTTTGGAATCCTTCAGGAAGGTCACGACCAATCGTCTGACGAACTACCCTCGGCCCTGCAAAAGCAATAAGTGCGCCGGGTTCAGCAACATTAAAATCACCAAGCATTGCATAACTTGCAGTCACACCACCGGTTGTTGGATGCGTCATATATGAAATGTACGGAACTCCATCTTCTTCCAATTGAGCCAGTTTTGCTGAAGTCTTAGCCATTTGCATCAAACTCAGCACACTTTCCATCATTCTGGCTCCGCCTGTTTGTGAAATGATGATCAACGGAATTTTATTTTCTCTTGCATGATCAATAGCAATTCCAAGTCGTTCACCAACTACGGAACCCATACTTCCACCAATAAAACCGAAGTCCATACAACCAACTAC
>TARA_R100001463_G_scaffold3256_5_pt1 | contig 25899 bp, 16 predicted proteins | sample TARA_R100001463 | Tara Oceans TARA_R100001463 (sample SAMEA2622242) | marine metagenome | biome: marine biome (ENVO:00000447); feature: deep chlorophyll maximum layer (ENVO:xxxxxxxx); material: "saline water (ENVO:00002010), including plankton (ENVO:xxxxxxxx)" | depth 40 m
GCAGCACCAAATCAAACAACAGGTAAAATATTTAAATTTAAATTTAGAAGATTAATGTAATAAATTATGGCAATAAGATTTGATGAAATACAAGTAACAGGAAGTAGCGCTCACAGAACCTATCCAACAATAACTAATGCAGGAAGTGGTCAGCAAATTAATATACAAACTTCACATGGTTACTTACGTCTTGGTGCAGACAATGCTAGTTATGCTCACATAACAACTGATAGACCTAGTTTTTATTTTAATGCAGCTAGTAGTTTTGATGGAGATATAAATGCTTACGGTGGGACTGAAAACATACAAAGTTTTAACAATGTTGATGCAGCAAAATTTAGAGATAAAAGTAATACAGCTTATTACGTAGACCCAAGTAGTGATTCAATACTGAATCAAATACATATTGATGATTATGTAAGACATAAAGGTAATCTTAATACATATTGGGGATTTGATGGTAACAACTCTCATGTGTTTTATGCCGGTGGTACAGAAAGAATGTCAATAACAGGTGATGTATTTGTAGAAGGACCTACAGATTTAAAATTTACAGGTACTAGTAGAAGAGTAAGTTTTGATGCTGGAACTGGAACTGTTAGAACAACAACAGCTAATAGTTTATTTTTTGCAACTAATAGCACCACTGCAATGACACTTAACGCAGCTCAAAATTGTGAAGTTCATGGTGATCAACTATCTGTTGGTGGTAGTACTAAAACAACTACTAGGTTAAATCTTACAGCTACTAATACAGCTGGCTCACCTGCTAACGCAATTGAAATAAACATGAGCGGTTATGAAGGTAGAGCTCAAGGTATTTTTCATGTAGACTCTGCTCATTCTGGAGAACAATGGTTTAGTGGACTTACATATGCAGGTGCTTTTAATACTTGGCAAGTTGGTTTCCACGGAACACAACCACAGTATTCAGCAAACTATATGATGAAGGTTGATACTGGAGGTAACCTTTTTTTAAAAGGAGATATTTACATTGGTAATGATTCTAATGCAGATACAAAGTTAGTTTATAAAACAGGAGGATTTATTGAAGTTGCTAATGGATCTATAAGATCTATGACTTTGGTAGACACTGGATATGTGCATATGCATCATCAAGTATGTTTTCATCATGGTGTTGTTTGGGATGAAACTACACAAGGTACAAACCAAGGATCAATACATTTAGATCCTGATAGTGGTACAGATCACGCTGGTGGTGCAATTACATTTGGTGCTTCTGATACAAGTTCTGGAACTACTGCACAGGGAGGAATATATGTAAGAACAGATGGTAGTTATGGTACTAAAATGTATCTTTCTACTACTGACTCTTATGCATCTGGTTCAAAGACAGCTATGAAAATAGATCATAGTGGTAAAGTTTATGTGACTAGAGGAAATTTATTTTTAGGAAATGTAGATACAGCAGCAGCAACAGAAAATACAGCATTGTTTTTAAATGGTAGTACTGGTGAAGTAGAGAAAAGAGAACTTGGTTCTGGAGCATTTGGTTCAGGTGGAGGTACTAATTTTATTACTAATAATGCTGATGACATTACAACTGGTGAAATTAAATTTCAAAGAAATGATACTCAATCTATAATAGAGTCAGAAAATACATCTGCAAGTAATGCAGGTCAATTCAGATTAAAGCATTCCTATGGAAATATGGAAATGAGAAGCTTAAGAGGTGCAATGAATATATTTGCAACTAATACAGTTAACTTAGGGTATGGCACTGCTATAAAATTAGCAACAATAAGTGGTGGTGTACAGGTTACAGGTAAAGTACAGGCTTCCTCTTCAATAGGAAACTTAGCTACTGGTACTAATGGACAGCAAATGGAATATGGTACTACAGCTGTAACAACATTAAGATTTGATGCTGACAGGTGGAGACTATATGCTGGTGCAGGAAGTGGTGAAGTATTTACCGTAGAACAAAATGGAGAGGTGGGGATTAAAGATAGTTCACCATCATATGAATTAGATGTAAATGGTGATATTAGAGCAACAGGTGATGTCATAGCTTTTTCTGATGAAAGAGTAAAAGAAAATATAGTTACAATAGAAAATGCTTTAGATACAGTAACTAAATTGAGAGGTGTACAATTCAACAAAATAGGACAAGATAAAAAATCTGTAGGTGTAATTGCTCAAGAAGTTTTAAAAGTATTACCAGAGGTAGTTGCACATGATAAAAAAGATATGTACTCTGTTGCTTATGGTAACATGGTTGGTGTATTAATTGAAGCTATTAAAGAATTAAATGCAGAAGTAAAAGAGCTAAAAGAAAAACTAAATAACTAATGGCAACATTTCAAGAAAATTTTAGATCTTCAGATTTAACATTTGATAGTGATGGTATCTACTGGGTTAATCCAGAAGATAATGAAACATACCAAGTTATGATGAAATGGGAAGAACCCATTATGAAAAAAATGGCTGAGATTTGTGTAGATGAAGGAGATGATGTAGTAGAATTTGGGTTTGGTATGGGAATACTATCAAATGCTATACAAGAAAGAAAACCTAAGTCACATACAATAGTAGAATGTCATAAAGATATTATACCTAAATTAAAAGAATGGGCAGAGGATAAACCTAATGTAATTATACTAGAAGGTTTATGGACAGAAGTAACAGATTATAAACAATATGATTCTATTTTACATGATACATATGCAGATGAATTTAATAGTGCTTTAAAACCTTTTGCTGAAAGATATGCTAAACCACAATGTAAAATAACATGGTGGAATAATAATCCTGACTTAGTTTTCAAAAAAGATACAAGAGGATTCAATAGTGTAAAATACTATAATGTAAATATTAGTCCTCCTGATAATAAGTACTATACAGAAAATGAATATAAAATACCATTAAAGATAATTTAATATGGCAGTACCAAGCAGTGGAGCAATACATCTTAGTAAAATTGCTAATGAAAAGCACTTTGACAACTATAATCAGGCTCAGTTACCTACACCTCCCTATAGTTTAAAAGATGTATCTTTAGGTGGTAGTAGTAATGGTAGCGGTGTAAGTTTTGATTTAACAAATACAGCAAATTTAAATGCTAATAAACCTGATCAAGCTGCTCCGTATGCAATGAGTGAGTTTTATAAATATGATCATGCACCTAGTTTATCCACATCACCTCTTTCACAAAGTCTTAGTTCTAGTTCCCATAGTAATAAAATAGTAACAGTAAATCATCCAAACTCTTCAACATGGTATGTATCAAGTAAACCATCTTGGGTAACCATAACACAAGGCTCTACAAGCAGCAGTTCACCTAGCTTAGGGTCTGTGAATCAATGTAAGTATTCTGTTGAAGCTAATAGTGGCTCAACAAGAACTGGTGATTTAACAATCACATTAAATGTTGGTACACAAAATGGATCTCATCCAAATGGAACTAATAGTACTACAACAAGAACTACAGCTCTTTCTCAAACTGGAAGCAACTCTGGTGGAGGAGGAGGCGGAGGCGGAGGTAGAGGTTTAGGTACACCATAAAATATAAATAGTTAGTCTCACTTTTTTTTTGTATATTTAATTATATATTTGTTTAACAATAAAAATTAAAATTATGGCTATAAGATATGAATGGAAAATCACGGCTTTGAAAAAAGCACCATCTCTGAACGGTTTGTCAGATGTGATTACGCATATAAACTTTGAGTACAAAGGGATAGATGGAGACCACAGTGCAGTATTTAATGGTGCATGTCCAGTAGGACCACCAGACGAAAACAGTTTTGTACCTCTTGCTGACTTAACAGAAGCAGAAGTATTAGTATGGGCACAAGCAAATCATCCTGTAGAAAACATGCAAGATGTTATAAATAAAACTATTGCTGATAAAAAAACTCCTAAAAATGTAGAGGTTGATACTCTACCTTGGATAGGAAGCGCTGAATCAGACGAAGAAGCATCTACAGAAGATGGAACTTCTGAAGATTCTGAAGATTAATAATTTGTATAACAAAAAAATATCTTATATATTTGACTAAATAAAATTAAATTTAAATATTATGGCACAAGAAAACCAATTTGATCAATTAGTTCCTGAATCTAACGCAGGTTCAGAACAAACACAACCAGTAGTACCAACGCCTATGGAGCCAACACCTCCAGTAGCAGAACAAGTTCCAGTAACGGAAGAAGCTAAAAAGGTATCTGAAGAAGAATTAACAGAAATCCAAGAGATTAATAAAGTAATGTCTCAAATTACAATGGCTATTGGACAAACGTTTATTTCTTCATTTAGGGCACTGAAAGATTTTGATGTAGAACAAAGTAAATTAAATGATCTTTCTAAAGTATTAGAGGAAAAATATGGTAAAGTTAATATTAATATTAATGATGGTACTGTATCTCCTTTAGAAGAAGATCAAACGCCAAGTTAAATATAGATAGATATTTTAAAAGCTATAATAAATCAAATTGCTTGTTTGATTTACTAAAGTTTTGTATATTATACATATACATGTGGTATAGTATACTGTAAAAAAAGATATCTATGATTCCAACTAACTCAAGCTCTGATTCAAACGGATGCAATAATATATCCTCCAACTGTGTAGTTTGGCAAGGACCAGACATTTCTTGTATAAACTTATGTACTGGAGATACAGTAAGTGATGTAGTTGCTGCTTTAGCAACTAAGTTATGTGAACTTACTGATGGTATATCAAATGAACCTGATCTTACAGGATTTGATTTAAAATGCGCTTTACCTACTGGAGCAACACCAACCACACTTGTAGAAAACCTTCAAGCTATAATAACATACATATGTAGTTTACCTACAACTACAGGTACACCATACGTAGAACCTAATATAGCATTATGTGCTGATTTAAAGTATGCAAGGAATGATGGAAGTATAGTAGATTCTTTACCATTAAGTGAGTATGCATTATTAGTAGGTAATAAAGTATGTAATATAGTAGCTACTATAACCACTATACAAACTCAGCTAACTGATGTAGATAATAGACTTACTGTTGTAGAAAGCTATTTTCCAATTACTACTACTGAAGTACAAATAGTACCAGGGTGTGTAACTGCAACAGCAGGAGTACTTACTAATGTGTCTGTTGTTGTATCAGCATTAGAAACTGCATTTTGTTCATTGCAAACAGCAACTGGTACCCCAGCAGTTATTAATAATGCTGTAGGTCAACAGGCTATAGCAAATGCTTTTAATTTATTAAGTAATCCTAGCACAACATATTCTGCACAAACAGGATGGCAAGCAAGTCCAGTTAATATGGGTAACTCATTGCAAAACGCTTGGATTGTTATTAAAGATTTATATGATGCAGTACAAGCTATACAAACAAATTGTTGTCCAGGAGCTTGTGAAAGTTTAACTTTTGACTTTAGTATTTCAAGATTACTAGATTCAAATGCATTAACTACTCACATTGTAGTAGACTTTTCAGGAGCTACTATACCAGCTGGGTTTACTGATACAGGAGGAACAACAGCAATAACTGTAACTGATAGTTCAGGTAATGTAACTGTAAAAAATGTTAATATATCTAGTTTAGCAAATACAAGTCCTTTTACTACAAACGTAGCAGTAACATCAATAGATGAAAACTCACAGTTAACAGTAGTAATAGATTCATCTTTTACTAAAGATAGTGACGTTTGTCAAACGCTAGTAACTAAAGTAGAACCAGCAAGCATTCCTTGCCCTACAACTTATACTTTCTCAAGCATAACAAATGGAGGTTTTACTGTTGCATTTGATAATATATTAGGTACTACAGCAGTATATACACTTAAAGTTAGAGAAGGGAGTTATACAGCTCCAGTATTAATTACTAGAACAGTAACAAATCCAGGAACTACTGTAACAGAATCATTTACAGGATTAACTGCTAATACAACTTATGTTGTTGAAGCTACAATTGTATATCAAGGAGTTACAAAAGTATGTGTTAAAACAGGAAACGTAAAAACTGCAGATACAGCCCCACCTTGTAATCAAGGAATTGATGTTGTATTCTTGTTTGACTATACATCTAGTATGGGTCCAGACATGAATACAGCTAAAGCAGCAGCGACAAGTTTAATTTCAACTATTAAGTCTGCATCTGGTCATCCTACTTATGAATACAGAATTGGTTTAGCCTTATATGATGAGACTGGCGGACAAGGAACTAATCCACAATATAATAATCAATCAAATTATACTAGTTTACCAGCAGCTCAAAGGGTACACCAAAATGGTTTAAATACTACACTGCACTTCACTGCTATGGAAATGTTACAACCTAATAATGAAACATCATTTACAGCACAATTAAATAAATTAAATAACAGTGGTAATTTAAGCATGGGTACTGGGAATCTAGGACCAGAACCAGGACTACCAGCTTTAAGTCAAGTTGTAACAGGTAATTTATGTGGTGCTTTTAGAACTAATGTTGCTAAAATTATAATCTTATTAACTGATGACGTTGAAGGTGGAACAGATGATACTAGTAATGCAACTGATGTTGCACAAGGAGCAGCAATGGCAACTCTATTGAATAATAATGGTATTAAATTTATTGCAATGGGTCCAGGAGCACTAGCGACAACAAATGGTACTGCAATCTATGAAGTGCTTGCAAATGCTACAGGAGGAAGTGCTACCTCTACATTTAGTGCTGCTGCAGTACAAACTGCAATAACTAATGCATGTGGAACTTAATAATTAAATAAAAAGATATGGCAAATTGTTCAAATTGTAATGATAATGTATCTAGATGTGGGTGCGGTGACCAAGCTAAGACTAATCCATGCACTTATACAGATTGTTCTGTAGGTAATGAAAGATGTGGTGATGTACAAGATGCAGCATGCGTTACGTATGGAGGAGCTAGTTTTACAATAGGTCAAGCTAATGCGTTACTAGCAGTTGATAGTGGTGAAAGACTTGACTCAATTATACAAAAATTTGCAAACATACTAACAAATAATTTAGGTGCGTGTAATAGTGATGATGTTAATCATAATCCTTTCAATGTATACTTATCAGGAATTAAGAAAGATGAAGTTACAGTAGTATGGAATGCTATATCAAATACAAGCAGTGGAACAAACGTATACATTGACACGCAAAGTTCATCATCAGGATGGACATTAGTAAATACTAGTCCAGTACCATTAACAACATTTACACAAAAAATCACAGGACTACTAGCAAATACAGCTTACAAAGTAAAAGTTGAAACTTCATCTCCACCTTCAGGATGTAAGGTAATGGAGGTTTTATTTACAACTCTTGCTTCATAAAAATACAACATTGTGATGGTTTGTTGGTTTTCTATTACAAACGTTGGAGGGGCCGCATACAAGCGGCCTCTTTTGTTTTCCAATATATTTTTTTTATATTTAACAAATTTAAAACAACATGTCTTACTTAAAAAATAAAATATTAGAAACGTTAAAGTGGAAAAAAAATCCCAAGTACGTCTCTAAAAAATTAGGAATCCCACTAGAAAAATATAATGAACTAAAAAAAGAAATACTTGCTGAGAGAAAGAAACTTAAAAAAACAGCTAAGTTTTTTGACAAAGCTCAGAATAGTTCACAACTTGTAGAGCAAGTAGATTTAGAAAAAGGTGAAGGTAAAATATCTGGAACATTTAGTCATGAACCTAAAACTCCAGAAGAAATTATACAATTACTAAAAATAGATACTGACAAATGGAAACTCTCTCAGTATTGGAATAAGCAGATGGGGGACCACTGGAGAGTATCTGCATTGGTTACTAAATTAAAAACTAAAGAAGAAGATCTTCTTGCAGATATATTACATAATTGGAAGCCTAAAAAATTTAAGATTCCAAAAGCTAATATTACAAAACTTAAAAAAGATAAAGAGAAAGTTTGTGGTATTCTATCATTACAAGATATACATTTTGGTAAAGAAGGTAATGAAACTATAGATAAAGACTTTGAAGATACCATGAAGAATCTTTTATCTAGAGCCATATCAAGTCACTATATTGAAAATTTGTTTTTTGTTGTAGGAGGTGATTTAATCAACATGGACACCTTCTATGGACAGACTACTAGCGGAACACCTTTGGATAACTGTACGGTAGCTACAAAGGCCTATGAACAAGCATTTGATGCAATGCATTGGGGTATAAATTACGCTAAAGCTTTTTGTAAGACTTTGACAGTAGTTTATATTCCAGGTAATCATGACAGATTATCATCATTTCATTTAGCTCATGCTTTGGGTAAATCAATTGATTCAAATAATATAGTATGGGATCTAGAATACTTAGAAAGAAAAGTTCATGTTTGGAATAATAACTTCAATGCATTTGAACATGGAGATAAACCATCTAAGAATACACCTTTAATATATGCTTCTGAGTATCCTAAAGAATGGGGAGAAACAAAAAACAGAACTTTATTTACAGGTCATTATCATCAAGAAAGGAAAGTAGAATATGTAACAACAGCTGAGACAAGTGGTTTTGTTCATAAGACATTACCAAGTCTTTGTAGATCAGATTACTGGCACTATTCTAAAAAGTTTACAGGCAACAGAAGATCCGGTAAACTAGAACTACAACATCCTGTAATGGGGAATATATGTGAATTAACCTATCAAGCAATGTAAAGAGCACCTCTGAAACTTTTTTTAGTGGTGTTTTTTTTGTAAATTATAATTGTAACTATGATCAATAATTTTAAGAAACCTAATCTTAAAGGACCTAGATATAGAGAAAAGAGATTAGGATTGTTAAATAAAAAGACTATATCAGAGTTTAAAGACAAGAAACCTTTATATTCTAGTATAGATGATTCAAAGTTAAAGAAAATAATTAAACTGTATAATCAAAATCTGTGGAATGGGGTTATAGACAATAGAGATGGCGTTGAACTTCCTGACTCACTTGGTTTTCTTTTTATAGGAACTTGTCCAACATTAAAGACGGTTAATACTAACTATCAACTGTCTGCTCAATATGGCAAGGTCATACAAAATAAAAACTGGGAGACGGATGGTAAGATTGCTAAAATATTTTATACCAACTATACAACTAAGTACAGATTTAGAAACAGGGAGTTATGGGGGTTTGTAGCATGCAGAGACTTTAAAAGAAGTGTAGCTAAAAATTATCCTGAAAATTGGAACAAGTATCCAATTATGAAGAATAAATATAGAGTTGCATTTTTATATAAGGATAAGCAAACTACTAATAATAAAATAGACGTATAACATTATAATAAACAATTATGGCAACATTAAGCGCAAAATTAACCTTATCAGGAACTGATCTTACTTCTGATGCATTAAACATGACAGTCACTGATGCAATTACTATAAGTAAAGCTGTTGAAGTAAAAAGAGTAGTTTTAAGTACTACAGCAAAAGATGTAGTAGCAGCGGCTGGCTATACAAAATCATTTGTATTTGTAAAGAATATGGATAGTGCTATCAATATTACTTTAGTAAAAGCTGATGGTGGTGATGAATTTATAGCATTAGGTCCAGGAGAGTTTGGATTTTTTCCTTGGTCAACAGCAGTAGATCTTAAAGCAGATGCAGCATCCGGAACACCTATATTAGAAGTAGGTATATTTGAAGTTTAAAAAATACTACTATGGCAACAATAGCAGACGTGATATCTAGAATTAGAGGTCAGGCAAAAGCTGAGGTACAAGACGCTTTTGTTACAGATAGATATATCTATAGCCTTATTATCAAAAGTGCACAACTGCTGATGAGGAGACAAGACCATGCTAATAAATTAATGAAATTTAATTCAGTGTGGAAAGCTTTACCATTTGTAGAAATGATAGAGGTAGATAAAATTGAGGCAGGATGTACAGGCATTCAAAGTGGATGTACATTTATGCGTACAAAAAAGAAGTTACCAGAAATGATAGAAGGTTATTGGGGACCACTTATAAGAACAGTTAGCTCTATAGATGGCTCAATTGAATTACAACCTACTTACCCTGGTACATATGTATCTATGACTAAGACAACGTCATTTAGATACAATAAGAAAAAATACTTTTGGTATTTAGATGGTTATATATATTCTCCAAACATAGATTGGGAAGCGCTTAAGATTGAGGCAGTATTTAATGATGATGTCTCAGCGTATACATGTGAGAAAACAGATGATTGTATACCTAGATATAAACAAGAAATATATATTCCTGAATCATTATTTCCTGAAATAGAGCAACAAGTTTTAGTTTCATTAATGAATTCATTAAAAGTACCTGAAGATACTAATGATGATAAACGTAATTTAAATAGATAATTATGGCAGTATCACACAAATATAGAACATTTGATCAGCTATTAGAAGATGTAATGGTTGACTTTCAGACATATGCTTTGGAAGGTATGATTGAGCCAGCACAATTAATTAAAGTTGCAACAAGAGTTAATTATGATTTAGGCTTAAGAATACACAGAACAAAAGAAATAGTACTAGATATAGAGCACGGTAAAGCAAAACTACCAAATGATTTTGCATATTTAAATTATATATTTAAATGTGGTGAATATAAAATAGGAGATAGAATGCCTGCAGGAACAACTGTTGAAACATTTAATGATGTTCCCTATGTACCAGCACCAAATGAAAAAGAACCATGCAGCAAAGATGATGATTGCAGTCAAGCTTGTGTAATACAAACTTGTGATAAAACTAAAAAACATCAGTTAGTACAAAGAGTGGCACCTACTAAGTATAGAACATTTACAGCTTTTATGCCACTTAGAGTAAAAAATATACACGACAAAGTTTGCTCTACATGTGTAGACGTTGGTACACAAGCAGCAGATATAGCTGAAATCAAAGATGGTTTTGTTTTGACAACATTTGATACAGGTCATGTTTATATAAGCTATCAAGGTGCTATGGAAGATAACAGCGGAAACTTATTAGTACTTGATCAACCATACTGTAATGAATATTATGAGTATGCTCTTAAGCAAAGGATATTAGAGAACATGCTTTTTGCTGGAGAAAATGTTGCACAGCAATTAGGGCTGATAGAAGGCAGGTTAAGAGCTTCAAGAAATAATGCTTTAAGTTTTGTCAATACGCCTAATTTTGCTGAACTGGAGAAAGTGTGGTGGCTGAATAGAAAAGCTCAGTACCATAACTACTACAATATGTTTAAAAGCTAAATAAAAGCTAATTATGGCAAAGAAACAACCTGCAAAAAAAACGTCACCTCAAGCAGGGACGCAGTCATTTAGTAAGGGGATGATTAAAGACATACATAAGTCTATTCAACCCACTACTAACTACTCTCATGCGCGTAACGTATCTAACCATTCTGTAGATGGTGATGTAGGTGTTGTAGGTAATGAGCCAGCAAATTTAAAATGTTCCTTAGTCCCTTATACTATTATAGGAGTTATACACAAATATGGTGATGAATGGATTGTATACTCTACAGATGATACCAATTCTGAAATAGGATTATTTGATGACAGCAAATGTCAATATACAAGTTTAGTTAATGATCCTTGTTTAAGCTTTAAAACTTCTCATTTGATTGTTGGTGCATCAAAAGAAAATTTTGATTGTAGTTGGCAAGTGTATTGGGATGATGGGCTTAATCCATCACGTACACTTAACCTAGATGATATACCTAGAAAACAAATAGAGACAACAGCTCCAGGAGATACTTGTGTTACATTTGAAGATAGTCCTACGTGTTTTAATCTAGACTGTGAAAGATTAAGACTTGCTCCTTTGTTAACAGTACCTTGTATTAAAATTAAAAGTGCAGAAGATGGAGGTCAGCTTAGAAATGGTACTTATCAGGCATATGCTGCATATGTTGTAAATGAACAAAGAGTTACAGATTATATTGGTATATCAAATTTACAATCTTTATGGTCTCATGCCGGCACAGGGGGATCTTTAGATATAACTATTAGTAATCTAGATAGAGAAGAATTTGAATTTATTGAGTTGGTTATACTAAGTAATAATCAGAGTAACCAGGTTGCTAAAAAAATAGGACTATATAGTACTGATACAAGCAAGATATCAATAGACTTTATTGCTCCAGAACTACCAACTGTACCATTAGAAGTTATTCCTATGAGGAATCCTGCTTATGAAAAATCAGATGGAATGTTTGTTGTAAATGATTATTTAATAAGAAAAGGGCCAACAACACAATTTGATTTTAACTATCAACCATTAGCAAATAAAATTCAAACTAACTGGGTTGTAAAAGAATATCCCTCAAACTATTATCATAAAGGTGGTAATTCTGTAGGGTTTATGAGAGATGAGCAATACGCATTTTTTATAAGATGGATATATAATACAGGAGAAAAATCTAAATCATATCATATACCAGGACGTGCACCTAGTACAACAGGTATAACACAATTTGGACAAGTGGTAGATGAGACAGCAATAGCAATAGGCCCACAAAGTATTTACAATGATGAATATAACTTTCAATCATACAATACAGCATTTGTTACACAAGGTGCAGTTAACGAACCAAGTGGAGACGGTATTATTTTGTCAAGAGGTAAAATGGCATATTGGGAATCTACGGAAAGATATGATACAAGAAGACCAGAAATTTGGGCAGAATTGTGTGGCAAGTTTATTAGACATCATAAAATGCCAACTGAAGAAACACATTCTACATTAGAATTGACTAATAATACTGGCACAGCAATTAGAGTTTTAGGTGTAGAGTTTGAAAATATAGAAAGACCAAAATTTAATGATGGGTCTTATATTCCAAATATTGTTGGATATGAAATATTAAGAGGCTCAAGAGAAGGAGCTAAATCTATATTAGGTAAAGGTATATTTAAAAATATGCGTAAGTATGATGTTCCTGACTCAGAAGATTTGATACAGTCTGGGGTGCAAGGTTTATATCCTAATTATCCTTTCAATGATTTAAGAGATGATATCTTTTTTGCACAATCAGAAACTGAAGGATGTAATACTTTTGGTGGTAGTTTAGCAGAATTTCCTCCATTAACAGGATATACTAAAGATGTATTATCATTTCATTCTCCTGAGCTTATGTTTAGAAAACCATTTTTAAATGCTGCAGAAGCTAGAATATATGGACAGCTTGATGGAAGAATGACAGGTACTTTTTATGCATCTGAAAATCACCCACAGCATAAACTAATGAGAAACGGAGCTGCTATATTAGCAGGTATTATTGGTATTGGTTATGCAGTAGGTAGAGTAAGAGGTGATAAACAGTTTGGTGTACGTGGACCAAATACACATGTAACCTCAGGTACTCCTTATTGGGGATTAGGATTTGGTAGTGGTGGTACTGTTCCTGGATCATCAATTTTACAAGCAACTGAAATATCAGGTACTGCTTCTGCTGCACTTGGTATTAGTTCAATAATTGACAGTCTTGTAAGTTCATTAATAGATGATTTAACTGATTTAGGTGGTTTAGCTACAGGTTCAAGTTTATGGACTGAGTTGGCCTTAGAAGCACAAAATGGTTTAGGAGTTTTAGCATCTATAGCACCTGGTGTAAACTCTGGGCATACTATAGAACGATATACAAAAACTCATCCTACTGGTAATTTACCAAAAGTAGTGGCTTTACTATTATCACAATCTATTGGTAAAACTAATATAGCAACAGGTGGTGATGAAATGATTGAGCTATTTTATAATTTAATGAAACCAAATGATCATGCTTTTAAAATGAATAGTTATGGTTTCTATAATAATTATAGTCCATTAGGAAATGGTGCAAGATTTAGATCTGGTACATCTGACTCAAATTATATTGATTCTTCTTTTCAATTATTTGATGAAGGTAAATATAAAATAAACAATTTGTTTAGACCATCAACAGTAGTTATATCAACCAAAAATGAATTTGATATACCAAGTGTAACAGATAAATCTAGGTTTGCAATAGGAGGTGATAATGATAGTGATACTATTGGTAAGCTTAAAAAACCTGAAGTACCAAGGGGTAGGGATATATCATGTTTATATGGAGCATTAAAGTTTAATTTTGAAAATCAATATGGACAACTAGATCAAGTTAAGCAAGTTATGATGAGAGGGTGTACAGAAAATATAGACTTTTCTTTACCTGCAGAAACTAAATATACATCACAACCTATATTTGATGGGGATACATACATTGGAAGATATACAGAAAAATGTATTATGCCAATATTTACAGATTTTTTAAATGGACAACCAGACAACTTTACATATGATTATAGAAATAAAATAAATCTTCCTTTTCCAAGATTTTGGATGGATACTCAAAAGTATGACATGACAGGCTTAGCTCAAGAAATTATGAGTTTGGGTATCACAAATGCAAATGACGCTCTGCCAACTGATTTATATTATTTAGATAGAGGTGATACATGTGGTAGCTCAGGCTTAACTAATTTGTTTGGTGCTGCAGGTAATCCAAAAAACCCTGCTTTTGCTATGAGGTATGCTTATATGTATACACACATTAACGGCATATCAGATTTCTTTGTAGAATCTGAAATAAATTTAGCTCATAGAGATTGGGGAGATAAGTCAGAAGAAAAGATTTATTCTTCTTATTATAATAATAATATTAAAGATTTATTACATGCTGATATTCTAAAAGATGATAACTTCTATAGGTATGATTATTCTTTAAGTGCTAGTAGATTTATTACAAACCTTGCATCAAATGGTAGTATACAACCTAGAGACTATGATCCTTTAGTAGCTGAGACCTGCCATGACTATTATCCTAAAAGGTTAATATATTCCATGAGAGCACAAGATGAAGCTAAAAAAGATTTTTGGAGAGTGTTCTTACCTAATAATAAAAAGGACTTTAAAAATAAAGTAACAAGCATAAAGCCTTTAAATAGAAGTGGAGCTATGATGTTCTTCCCATATCAATCACCTGCAATATTCCAAGGTGTAGATACACTTAAATCTGATATGGGTACAGAAATATATATGGGTGATGGTGGTTTATTTGCTAAGCCTCCTCAGAATATAATGAATGCTGAGACAACAATGGAATATGGATCTTGCGAAAGTATGAGAAGTATAACTAATACTCCATCAGGACTATTTTGGATATCACAAGCACAAGGTAAAATATTTCAGTATGCAGGTAAAGGAGCTGAAAACATAGCCAATCTAGGTATGAAATGGTGGTTTAATAAATACTTACCGTCTCAACTTATAAAGCAATTACCAGAAATAGAAGAACTTACTATTGGAGACAATCCTGTTGTAGGTGTTGGTTGTCAGACTGTATATGATGCAAATGATGATATAGTATATTTCTGTAAAAAAGATTTTAAAATTAAAGATGAGTTTGTAGGTAATATTAGATATGATGAAAGAACAAATGCTTTTGTATTGTATGGTAGGGGACCACAAATTCCTGTAGCATTACAAGAAGGTATATATTTTGAAGATTGTTCTTGGACTATATCATATGACCCTAAATCAAAAAGTTGGATATCATTCCATGATTGGCATCCAGAACTATCAGTACCTAGTATAAATCATTTTTTGACTACTAAAAAAAGTAATGAAAGCCCTGTAGGATTATGTCCTGAAGGTTTTAGTTTTAATTCAGCTACTGGTTTATGTGAATGCGGATCTTACAATCAAGAACCAGCAGATGTAAATATAGAAAACGTAGCAGCTAATATTACTGGAGGACCACAGAATTGTATAGTAGATATTGTTATAGCAATGGATATATCAACAAGTACTAATACAGGCAATAGATTACAAGCACAAAGGGATTTTGTACAAGCTTTTGTAAATGATGCAAATATAGTATCTGGTATGGCAGCAGGCAATATACAAGTGGGATTCACAAGATGGAATTCAAATCAAGTTTCTTCTATGAACCCTAACGGATTTACAATGAGTAATACTGTCACACCAGCTCAAGTACAAACTTACTATGCGGCTCCTGCTAACAATGGGACACATGTAACTAATGGAACAAACGCTGCGGCAAATGTGTTAGCAAGTAAAAGTACTTCTGAATTAGGAGATAGAAGTGCACAACCTAACTTTAGAAATGTACTAATAATCATGACTGATGCTGTTGCTAGTGCTGACAATCCATTAACTAGTGGACCAGGTGGTACACCACTAGGATGTCAATATCAGAATCAAGCAAACTATGATGTTTTGGCAGTTTTTTGTGATCCATCACAAGCTACTCTTCCTAATGCAGGAGCACAAAATATTATGAACGGTATTACGTGTAATCAAGCAGGATTCCAATTTATAATAGCAGCTAATCAAACTACAGGAGGAAACTCTCCACAAGCAGTTGCAAATCAAGTTACAAGCGTTGCATGTGGTTCAGCTTATGCATGTGAATGTCCTCCAGGATTTACTTTAGTATTTCCTGATTCAGCAGGTAATCATACACAAGCAAGTGGTACATGTACAGTTACAACTGCTACTGAACTTGCTCCTATATGTAGAAGAGTTACTTGTGAGTGTCCACCTGATCCTACTGGTTTAGGTACAGTAACAGAAAGTGGAGTATGTGATGATTTATTTTTAGCAGGTACAGCCGGTTATGTAAATCCTACGCCTCTTACATGTACTTTAAATACTTTAACTACAATAAATCCAGCCACATCACAAACAGGAATGTGGAGACACAATAATAGATGTGATAAATATGCTAATTTTTATGATGTACAATATCCATGGGAAATAGAAATTGTAAATAATACTGGTCAGCTAGTTACTACTTTAAGAAGTATAGAATATCATTTAGAAAGTTATGTATATAAAGGAGACGGATATAATGCATGTGGTGATGATAGATGGCATGACTTAGATTTTAATTTTGATGAAGCAATAGTTCATAACACTGAACAAGTATCTGGATTATTAAATCTTGTGGTTACACCTAAAGAACAACCAATACAAGCATTAGCATATCCTATTATTAATACAGCAGGTCCTATTGACATTTTATATTCTAAAGAAGAACAAAAATATAGATTCAATCAATTCTGGGATGTGACAGAAGATAGAGGAGAATTTAGCACTGCACAAAGAGCTATATTTAAAACAGAATGTAATGGATATAAAAGAGAATTAAATACTGCTAATATAAATTATTCTAAACCAGAAACACAACGTAAAAAATTCAGACACTATAGCAATAGTTTATTCTTAAGAAAGAAAAATTCTGATGGAAGAAAAATGCTGCTAAGACTTAATAACTTTAAATTTCAAAATTCACAGAGATAATGCATAGTAAGAAATTTAAAAAGATAGAAAGAAGAGGATTACCAGGTGGACCTAATGAAATGTTTACCTATGTAACGGGCGTTTTTTCTACTGATGGCTATAAAAATGGTAGCCCAGATATAAACAATCCTTTTAATATTATTCCCTCAGGTAATATTACTATGAAAGATGTAGACTTTCCTGTAATTGGTATAGATAACTTAGGTAACAAAAAGATGATGATGCCAGGCGGAGAGTATGAGTTTCCTGGTGATATGGTATTTGAAGTGCCTATGGCTCAAGGCGGTGGTACAATAACAGAAGCTCCCGGTTTTTTTGATAATGTAGTTAGTGATGCAAGATCATTTGTAAGATACCCCTTTGCAACTATTAAACAAAAGTTTAAATACGGAGATGTGCCTTACAATTTTGACAAAGGTATAGATTCAGGAGCAGTTGATAAAGATGCTTTTACAAAAGGGATAGATTTTTTTAATCCAATTAATGCTGTATATAAAGCAAATAAAGCTTTAGGTGATGATAATTATACTGATGCTTCTTTGAATGCATTAAGTATTCTACCTTTAGCTAAACCTCTTAAGGCACTTAAAGGTGTAAGTCCTGCACAAGCTAAGATATTAGCTAAATCAATCAATAAAGGTTCAAAATCAACTCAGATGCAAGATGGTGGAGAAAGTTTTCTTGATTATGCAAAAAGAAGACTTTTAAGATCTTTAAATCCTTTTGCACAAGCTGATGACACATTACAAATGTTAGGTGTCCCATCTAATCTTATAAGAGAAGGTATAGAAGGTATATCAGGTTATTTTGGGGATGAAGGTGGTTACGGTGATGGAGAATGGAATTGGGGAGATATAGTGCCTGATATAGAAAATACATCTATTCTAGATGACACCAAAGCACAAAGACCTATTTCAGATGTTTTAGAAGTTGAAGGTTTTGTACCACAATTAGTAGTAGATTTAGTAACAGATCCTTCTTCATACGTTGGAGCAGGAGTAGCAAAAAATGTTATTAAGAAAGCAGGAACTACTAGTATTCCTAAATTAATTAAAGCTGTGGTCCCAAAAATAAAAAACGCAGGTGATGATGTTATAAAAAAATCTGCAGATGATGTTGTTGAAATGGTTGAAGACCTATTTGGTAAAAAAATTAAAAAAAGTGATGCAGTAAGATTGAATAGAGTAGAAGATGCTAATGTTTCTAATACTACATTTAGTAAACCTAATCCAGATGGTTCACTTCCATATGAAACTGGTAATTGGTTTTCAAGTACAGGAACCCCTTTCTATGTAAACAACACCAAAAAAGCTGGAACTAGTGAGCTGTTAAATCCACATTCTAATAAAAGATTATTAACTACATATTTAAGTCCAGATGATGCAAAGAATTTTAATATACTAAACATGGATCCTAATACAAGCGCTTATGCATTAAGTGGTGGTAGAGGAAATTTACCAATACCTACAGAGTATGTTATTCCTCCACCTTTAGTATCACGTCTTAGAAATCAGGGGAAAGTGGGACAGGCATCAGAAATTCTGGGAGCAATGCAAGACTTTTATAAGATGTATGGAGGAGATCTACCAAAAGCACAAAGAGGTTTTTTTACAAAGCTGATAAAAGAGGGTGCAAAAAAATTGGATGACTTTATACCAGCAATTCAAAGAGAACTAAGATCACTTGAGAAAAGCACAGGTTTATATAGCAAAGACAACTTACTTAAAGAAGTTGCTGTGCCAGGCAGTGATGTAACAATACAATCACCAACTAATTTAGCAAAATTTTTAGATTATATAGGTTTCAATAAATTAACAGGAAGAAATAGTTATCTTCCACATTGGGCCCGAAGAGATGATGGTGCAAAGGTAGTAGCACAAGCTACTCCGTCAGGACCATATGCATTTAGTAACAAAGGCATGAAATTGCTTTATAATCCTAAAGGCAATTACTATACTATACCTGAAGCATTTATAAGTAATCCTTTAACTGCAGGAAGAACATTTAAAAGCATGCAAGATTTTATGCCTAAAGGTAGTATTTTAAAACAAGGACCTGAGGGCAGTTTAAGCACAGACTCATTTAAACTTATGATGAACCGTTTAAAAAGAGGTCAATTTTCAGATGTAACAAATTATAGTGATCCTAATGTATCACGTTATCTAAATACTTATGGAAAAGGTTCTAGAGGAACTAGTCAAAATATTCATGAGTTTACTGATGCTATAGATGATTTAGAAGCTTCAATGTTTAGATTACAAAATCAAGGTAAAGTTGGTGAAGGTTTTACGGGTTTTGGAAGACGTAATGCAGGCTCAAATTTTGAGATAGGAGTACCAAACTTAACAATAAGAAAAAATTATACAGAAGGCGGCTCAGTAAGTTGGATGTGGAAAGGTAAGTCATACTCTGGTACACTAATACCTAGCATGGAGAATGAAAACAACAGATATGCTAGAACTAAAAATGGCAAAATTAAAACACTACCTAAAAAGAAGATGGGTGGTAAATTAAGAATATATAAAGATTATGTAGATGGGGTATATGATAAAAGCCCTAGCAGAGATTATGTAGAAAAAGTATATGATAAACTTAATAGGGTTTATTTATCAGAAGCTAAACAAGCTAATATGAGTACACCTAATTATATAATGTCATATTTAGTTGATGAGTAAACATTAGAAATTGTCCTTTATAATTTGTATATTATAGATATAGTATGAGTATAAAAAAGTTACATATAAAAAGTTTAAATAAAGCCCAAGGTGGCCAGGACTTTAGATTCCGTCCTAGGTACATGCCAACTAACTATGGTTTAGAAGCGGGTAATTTTAATATAGGTGATGCATTTAATGTATTAAAAAGCGGTTACCAAGATTTTTTTAGTGGAAAAGATAAAGATAAAGACGGTTTTAAAGACGGCATCTTTAGGGATATGAAAAATAAAAGAATAGACCGTAAAACAAATGTTATACCTCAAATGTATAATTATAAGGTAATGTACGATGCTGACACTACACCAGGTGATTATGAATATAATGCACAAGATTTATTCAAAGCATCTAGATTTGGTAATAGACTTTTAGGGAAAAATACAATTGATCCTACAGGTACACTAAACTATAGTAATCTACCAGATGATCCCAATAATACTTTTTTTACAGGATATGATATAAACTTTAATAATACAGATCTTGAAGGTGAAGATACACGTACAGATAATCCTAGATTGAGAAGAGATATGTTAATTGCTTCTGATGCTATTATGGGAACAAACTTTGCAAATATGAAAGAAAATAAATTGCAAAGAACTCTTAAGAATATAAGTACTGGACTAAACAAAGGTGTAGATGCTGCTGGCAATTTTATAAATAATGCAGCAGAGGACGTAACCAACTTTACAGACAAACTAGGTAATGATATGAGTTCAGTCTTTAGAGACTTAGTATCAAAAGGTGAGTTAACAGTAGATGATATTAAAAATAAATCAGAAAAGTTCATTGAAAAAATGGAAAATTTCTACCGAGATGATATTAAGAATATACTTAAGTTTCAACCTGGTGGAGAAAAAAATTCTAGAAGAAATGTAAGATCATATGATCAAAACAGATTATTAGAAATAAGAGATATTTTAGATGCAGGTAATCTTTCACTTGATCAGAAGAAAGAGCTAATGGCTGAATTGACAAACATCAATGAACAAGAAGAAACCTTTTTAGCTGATATAAGAAATTACATGCAAAATCTAGATGATAATATGTATGATTTACCATCTAGATTAGATTATTTTGACAAAGATTCAGTTGCACCAGGTGCAGGTTTAATACGTGAACCTTTATATAATTGGTTAAATGAAAATCAAGGAGCTGCATGTAACACATATGCTTGTGCAATATTAAATGATGCAGGAGTTACTTATCCAATAAATATGCCGCCTATGAAAATTAACAATAGGACATACAAAGGTGGAGATTTAAAAGCAATAATCCCTGGTAATTTACAACAAGATAGTAACTACAATTATAATACTGGTACACAAGGTTTTGTTATGACTAATCCGGATGATGAACTTTTACCTGGTGATTATGGAAGAATAGGTTACCCTTACACAGGGCATGCTGTCTTGTATACTGGTGAGGAAGCATATACACCTGAAGGAGAAGAGCAAAGATTTGTAAGTGTATATAATCCAGGAGGTCCTAGTTCAGGACTAAAAGTAGGAGACTATTATAGACCTACTTCAATGGATTCTGGATATGACAATCCTGGAACTACAGAAACTGCAAGATATGTAGGTAATACAATATTTATTAATGAACTACTAAATAGAACACGACCATCAAAAGAGGATTTAATTAAAAAAAATGTAGCTTCTAGTAATTCAGTTGATAAACCACCTAAAGCACAATACGGATTTAATTTTTCAGGTACACCTATACCTGTAATGGAAGATCAAACTACATATACTTTGAATCCAGATTTTGATTTTGGTAGCCTTTTTAATACACAGACTAACTTTATAGAGGACACTCAAGCTGCAGCAGATGGTTTACTACAGCAACAATTTCCAGGACTTGGTCCTACACCAGCACAACAAGCAAGCCAGCCGGTAATTGCCAATACAGAAAGTGTACAAGTAGGAATACAAGATCCAGCGCCACCTGAAGTACAAGGTGTTAAAGTAAAAAGAGATTTTGGTAAAGGAGTACAAGGTGTAGTAAACAGAGGTTTAACAGCACTTAATAGAATGGAAAGTAGTGTGCCATTTAAAGTATTTGAGAAAGGTTCTGACTTGGCAGTAGGTGCAGCTTCTGTAATAAATGACTTTTTTCAAGATAAAAAGATTGCTGAAGCAGAGAAAGAAATGAGACAATATAATATGGCAGACAATCAATTTGGTGTGAAAGAAACTATTGATAGAGGTTTGTTTGATACAAATTCAGGTTTATTAAGACCTGATATGACTGTAACAAGCTCTTATGCAAAGGGCGGTGGTGAAGTAGAAGTAGATGAATTAACATTAAAACAACTTATAGCAGCTGGTGCTGACATAGAAATAATAGAATAATTATGGGTAGACGTATAAAAGTAAACAAAGTTCCTGACGGCTTTGTAATAAAAAACGGTAAGATTCTAAAGAAAGCAAGCTACGGTGGTGGCTTTGTGACTGGTGATCAAAAAGACTATGGGTTAGTAACTACTTATGGTGCAGACAATGGTAATGGTACACAAGAGCAAGACGTCAGATTTTCCTTGTCATCTGTACCAAGAGACTTTGCAAACATAGAAGCTGAAGGTGGAGAAACAGTATTAACAGACTTAAATGATAATGGTTCATTTGGTTTATATAATATAAATGGACCAAGACACAGTCAGGGTGGTGTACCTATGTTTTTACCAGATCAATCTTTTATTTTTTCTGATACACCAAAGATGAGAATGACATCAGAAGAATTAGCTCAGTTTGGAATAGAAAGCAAAAAGCGTATGACACCAGCTAAAGTTTCAAAAAAGTTTGGTTTAAATGAATATATAGCAGCAGCAGGAAATCCAAACTCAGATCACATTACAGAAAAAAGCGCAGAGTTAATGTTAAACAAAAATATGATGAGTTTATCACAACTAGCATTTGGACAAGAAATGAAAAAAGATTTTGAAGACGGTGTTCCTACAGCAGCTTTTCCTTATATACAATCTATGGGAGAAGATCCTATAAACTTTGCTGCTATGGTTGATCAACAAATACAACAAAGAAAGCAAAATATGGCAGCGTATGGGATGGAAGTAGATTTAGATCAGCAGGCTGTATTACCTAAGGCACAAGTAGGTAGAGAAGAAAGAAGTACATCTTTTGCTGATTTACCTCCAGCTATAGAAAAAGCTATAAACGAAATATTAAAGAATGCATCAGATCCAAGCAGTCCTGAAATTCAACAACAAATTAAATTAATTGTGGATGCTGCTAAAGGTTTAGGCAATACTGTAGGAATTAATACAGATCAAGCAGAGGATGTTATAAATAATATAGTTACAATAGTAGCTGATAACGTAGAAGAGCTTTCTAAAACAGGAAGACTTCCTCTTATTACAGAATCTATGGCTAAGATTGACAACATGCTCAAATCAAAAGGTATAGATATACAAGATGTAATGGATGTAGGAGAGAAAGGAATTGAAGATACACAACCTAAAGCAGACTCAGGTCTATATGGAGATGTTACTATGGATAACCTACCACAGTTTTATGAAAACAATAAACTTTTATTACAATCATTAGACTATCCAAGTTATCAATCTTTAGAAGAGAAGCATGGTAAAGAATGGTACAAAGACCCAGCCTTTGTAAAAGACTTCCAAACTAAAAAGAATGAGTCTTTGCTTGCTAGATATGATGCAGATCCTGAATTAAGAGCAGCTTTAGATAAACAAGGGATAACTAAAGATGAATTTATTAATGCTTATGGATTTAGAACAGATGGTGTAGATGGTGAGACAGATTCTATTGATGGTAAGTTTGGTGAGTATACACTTAATAGAAGAGACTTTATAGATCTACCTGGGGTAGAAGAAGAAGAAGAGGAGGAGGAAGAAGAAGAACTTCCACCAGGAAAACAAACTGCACAACCTGATTTTTACTTACAGGATAAGATTAAGATGGATGCACTATCTAAAAGAGATAGAGATTTATTTTTACCAAGCAGACAAGCTGTTGAGCAAATAGAGCTTAACCCTGCACTTCTTGATCCAACAAGAGCAATTGCTTCAGTAAATGAGCAAGCAGCTATAGCAGCCGATGCAGCAGGAATGTTTGGACCACAAACATTGAGTGCAAACTTAGCAAAGAGCACAGGTACTTCATATAAAAATATTGCAGATACTTTAGGAAAATATGATGCAGCAAACGTAGGTATTATTAATAAGGCAGATGCTTTGCAAGCTAGATTTGATCAAATGACAGATGCTGCAGAACGTCAAAACTATAAAGAAATTGTAGATGGTACAAACTTAGCTGTTCAAAATTATATGGATGAAAGAAATCTAGACAGAGAGCAGTTTGCTGATTTATATGCTAATGCTGTAACTAATAGAGCCAATACATATAACTTAAATACATTAACTCCTTACTATGATATTGATCCTAGAACAGGGGGTATGGTTATGAATGTTGACACAGCCGGTTTATTCAAGCCTGTCCAGCCTTCTGACCCTTATGCTCAAATAGATAAGTTAAGTAAGTATGCTAAACTTGCTAAAGCTTCTGGATTAAGTGATGACGTGATTAATAATATATTTTTAGGATCAGGCGTATATACACCAACTAGTAATCAAACACGTGCTGATATTATTAGAAATGCAGGAGGAATAAATCTTCCATATAATAATACAACAACAGAATCTGGTAAAAAAGGTAAACAAGTTAAGGCTCCAGCAGTACCGTTTTATATAGGAGTTACTGACGGGAGAAGAAAGTAAACAATAAAAGTGTATTGATTTAATTTTATACACATTAAAAATTTTAGTAATTTAGATTATGGCTACATATGTACAAGGATATAAAATGTATGACAGGGAACCAACCCCTTTTGTACCTGATTATAAGTTTTTATCTAATGTTTTAGATACTAGACAAACTAGATATGATCAGAACTATAAAGCTATTAATGATGCTTATAGTAAAGTTGTATATGCTGATTTAAGTAGAGCTGAAAATCAAGAAACAAGAGATCAGTTTGCTAAACAGATAGCCCCTAAGATGGCACAAATATCTGGATATGATTTGTCACTGCGTCAAAATGCAGATATGGCAACAGGTGTATTTGCACCTTTCTATGAAGATGATAATGTTGTTAGAGATCTTACAAATACAGCTAACTATAAGTTTGGTTTAAGATATGCTGAAAGTTTATCAACGTCTCCTGATAAGGATCAACGAGATTTGTATTGGGATACTGGAGTAAAGGATTTGAACATACAGATGGAAAAATATTTACAAGCTGATCAAGCTAGTGCTTTAAACATGAGCATAGGTAACTATACACCAAATCCTAATTTATATGAGTATGCATTAAAATTGCTTGATGAGCAAGGTTTTAGTGTAGAGAAAGATATATTAGAACCTAATGGTAGATGGAAAATAACTCAAAAAAATGGTGATCTAGTTACTGAACAAGCATATGCTTATTTAAATAGAGCTTTGATGGATGATCCTAGAGTTATGCAAGGATATCAAGTTAAATCTAGAGTAGATAGTTATGAGTTTGCAAAACAAAAAATTGAGTCTGGTGAAGTACAATCAATTGCACAAGGAGAAGAGCTTTGGGCTAGATCAAAAATAGATGAGATAGCTACTCAACAAGCTATATTATTAGGAACTAAAAAAGCAGAGGCAGAAAAAATAGGAGATACTGCAGCAAGATGGGAAGAGTATACATCAAAGTATGATTTTCCTGAAGGTCACTCAGCAAATAAAACTGCAAATAATTGGAAGCAAAGATATTTAGCTGCAACTATGGGTGTAGAGGATACTAGAAATCTTGTTAACTTAGGAATAAATGCTGGTGAAAGTGCAGATCAAGACCTTATGAATAAAGCATATCTTATGTATATGGGAGTTAAT
>TARA_R100001463_G_scaffold18701_4_pt1 | contig 25730 bp, 8 predicted proteins | sample TARA_R100001463 | Tara Oceans TARA_R100001463 (sample SAMEA2622242) | marine metagenome | biome: marine biome (ENVO:00000447); feature: deep chlorophyll maximum layer (ENVO:xxxxxxxx); material: "saline water (ENVO:00002010), including plankton (ENVO:xxxxxxxx)" | depth 40 m
GTTCCTCCTATACCTTTACTTCTTAATTCTTCTCCTATTAATAATGATTCACGGTCAGTTAATCTATCTTTAGGATCAGCTTTACCTGATACAACATCAATTCTATCAGCCCATCTTACAGGACCTTGATTTGAGTATCTATTAGTTATAATAGTTTCTCTCATATCTTCCCAAGTTTTTATTTGTTGATCATTCCAAGTTGCTTTATCTTTATTAGGAAACAAATAATTAAAAGCTTCTGTATTCTCTTCTTCTTGCTTTTTCATATATTGATCCATTTCATTATATGCTTGATCCCAATCACCAGCATCATATGTACCAGGTTTAGATATGACTGAATAACCTTCTTCATGCAGTGATAAATAAGATAATTCAGTTGTATAACTTTTAGTAAGCTTATCATACTTAACATTATAAGATGCATCACCGGCTAGTTCAAATGTTTTACCTTCTGGGCCTGCATTTCTAATAGCTATATCTACAGCATCTTCTCTTGTTCCTACTGCTAGTGCATGATCAAATGTACCTTTAGCACCAGTGATTGAGAAGCCATTTGTTTTTAAACCAGCTGCTACTTCAGGAGTAAATAGTTTTGTTTCATCTTCTGTTTTACCAGTATTATCATCTATCCATTTTGGATCTAACATAAGTATTGTAGCTTCTTTACCTATTGTACCATGAGATACACCAGAGTATTTAATCATATGACTTAAATTGTCTGTTCTTTGTTGAGCAAGATATGCATTAAGAACTCCCGGAGCTATTTTATTAAACGCTTCTTGTTTTTCTGCCATATCACTATCAAACTCATCAGGATTCCCAAGACCTAAATATGAATAAGATAAAGGCGCAACGCTTTGACTAATATCCTTTTGTACTTGTCTAGTTACTTCTGCCCCATAACCTAATCCTGTTCCAACGTCTATAGCTTTAGTAAAGTCACTGTGTACTCCTGTACCCTTTGAAGTTACTCCTAAGTTTTCCATTATTATAGGAGGAACACCTTTACTTCTTTTTTCATTAAATGCTTTCCATTCTCTTGCAACATAACTAAAAGCATCTTCTTTAGGAATATTAACCATATCCCCAATCTTTCCAGATATACCATCTCTACTACTTAATAAAGGTTCACCATAGACAGCTTCCGCACCCCTATTAATAAAATCTACAAATCCTTCAAACGCTCCTTGAAATGGAGCCTTACCTTGTGGTTTACCAAGGTTCTCTAATTTAGCAAAATCTGGTGGAGCAAGTGTTTTATTAAAAAGAGCTTCTCCATTTTTACCCATTGCAAGAGCCTGCATTGAAAGATGAGTTAAAGGAATTCCTTTAGCTTGCATTTCTTTCATAAAATCAACCTTAGTTCCAGAGGTTGATGTTTTCCAATCTGCAATTGCTTGTAAATTATCTAAATTAGCTGAAATATCTGCTCTTTCTTTAAGATTTATCATATTAGATAAATCAGCATTATTAATATAACCACCTATATTATTTTTTACATCTTTATTTTCTTTTGCATAATTATCTATTCTTTTATAAAGATCTAAAATATCTGTAGTATTAGTTTCAAGTTTTTTACCTTGTTCAAGCTCTTTAAAACTCGTATCAAAATTTAGACCAGCAGTAAGATCTTTATAATCTTGAGGACTTTCTGTTTTTATAAAATTTAAGAAGTCCATAGTTGTTTGTTTCTTTGATTGAATAACAGAATTAATATCTCTTGCTTGTTGAGCTCGTACAGCTTTTGTAGCTTGTTCTACTTCTACAGCATCTATATTATCATCTGTTGTTCCATCCATACTTGTTATTTCTGAACTTGCTCCCTTTGTTTCTTCTTTTTCTCTTAAAGCAGGCATTCCAAATTCATCTTTATTAACAACCATTTCTATTTGCTCTGTTGCAGCAGGTAAATCATTATATACATCTTGTGGAGTAACAATAGCATTAGGATCCGTTTTTCTTTTTTCTTCTGTTGCTTGTTGAGCCATTGTAACTAACCTTGGATCATCTTCAAAAACTTTAACACCATTAACTACTCTGAACTTCTTTTCTACAATATCATTCTCATAAAGACCACTATCTAGTAAAGCTTTATTTTCTAATTTCTTATTAGCTATTGCTTCTTTTCTTGCTTCTTTATTATATTTAATTTGATCTCTTATATCTTGATCTTTTCTTTTTTGTTTATACATTGCTCTTTGGTTGCTAAACTTTCTACTTTGTAAAGCTAAAGCATTTCTAAACTTTTCTGCTTGTAGGGCATAAGGATTAGTTTTTATAGTTTGACTATATCCTCTCATTGACTGAATCTGAGCTGCTTCATCTAAATCTTTTCTCATTAACATTTGAGCAACACCTCCATCTACTTTTCTTCTTAATGCATCAACATCACCATATGGATTCTCAAACCCTGAAGATGTAGTAGCAGTACTTGAACCATTTTTAAATTGCTCATACTCTTTTTCAATTCTTTGTAAACTTTGACTATTAATGTCTCTGTTCATCTTAAGATCATCAAGCATCATTAACTCTTGAGGACTACCTTTCTTAGATTTCATTTTTTCTTCTAAGGCAGCAATCTTATCATTATATTTCTGATCTCTATCTTTTAATCCTAAGTAATATTTTTTATTTTGATTCTGAAGTATCTTATAATTATTCTCAAGATATTTCATTTCAGCGGCATTCTTATCTCCTCCAAACTGAGCAGCATTACCAAATGCATAATCTTTTCTATTTACATAAGATTGAGTTTTATATACAGCTTGTATTCTAGGATCTTTTCCTAATTCATTTTCAAAAAGTTTTTGTAATGGTTCTTTTATTTGTTGACCATTCTTAGTGGTAATTATAAATCTACCATCTTTACTAAACTTTACTGTCTGCGCTTCTATACCTGCAGCCTTAGCAATCTTTCTTGCTTCTGCACTTGCATTAACATATGATGTATAATCAGGAGATCTAAACGTCATTGCTTGTTCAGCTGATGCATTTTTAAATTCATCTCTTAAGTATTCCATCTCTCTTATACCTGTATTCCACCAAAGTTTTCTTTCTTCTTCACTACCAGAATTCTTTAAATTTTTAGCGGCATTATATTGGTTATTCCAATTTTTAGTATAAGCCATATCTTTCATCAAAGACTTATCCTGATAGAAAGGAGTAAATACTTGTACTGCTTGATCAACATTTTGTTGTAAACTAAGATCTAGCCCAGCAACTCTTTGCAGATTAAAACCAATATTTTTAACTAGCTCTTCTTTCTTTTTGATGTTATCATCTCTTGTTAAATCAGCATAAAAATATTGACCATAGACTTTATTTAACTGCTTCCAGTTACTATCATACTGATTCTGTTTTGTTTTTAAAACAGTATCATAGAAATTTAAGTCCGGAGTAAACGGTTGATACTGCGGAATAAAGTCTGTCACACCTTGTAAATACGTTGCCATAGTTAATCTTTTCTTATGTTATAAATATATTAAAATTTTATAAGTTTAATAAACATTATAAGTTTAATAGTACCATCCTCCTCTTTGCATTTGAGCAACAGGTGGCATCATTTGTCCACCTTGTTCTGCTACTGGTTGTGGTGGGGGCGGTATTAAATCTTCTTCTCTAATTCCATTTGCTTGCATATAAGGTCTTGCTACCATAGGTATACCTTGAGGAAAACCTTTTGATGATTCTTGAGCTAAAGCTAAAGCGCCTAGTTTTAGGTTATAATTTTCAATCATTATTTCAGCAGTTCTTCTAGTAATCTTATCTGAATTAGGGTCTTCTAACATTGATCTATACTTATTAATATCATATGGTTTAGCAAGTTCAGCAGGAGTATAAGCAGGTTTTTTACGGCTACCTTTTTTCTTTTTACCTGATTTACCAAACATTTCTAATACATTAGGATCAGATATTTTCATACCTCCTGTTTTATAGTCACTGTATATAAAACTATCATCTGGAAGATTTAACGGTACTCCGCCTTGAGCATGTCTAGGGCCTACTATAGTATTATGTTCAGGAAACCCATCACCATTAATATCTCCAAATACTGTTTCTCCACCTTCTGCTTCTAAGTTAGCTTGATCTCTTGGAATAGCACCTATAGTTCTAGTAGTCTGACTAGAAGAAGGAATGCCTCCAACTTCATAAGCATCTGAATATCCAGGAGGTAATATTTGATTTATATTACTTGTACCAAAAGGCATCTTATGTGCTCCACCATGTTCATATATTGGACCACCTTGTTGTATGAAAGAAGTATCTTTATAGTTTACTCTTGGAAGACCAAAGCCTCCTTCTGGATTATATTTATACTGAGTCTTAGTAGTACCATCTGCAAAATTTTTCTTAACAGGATGTTTATAATCAATATAACCTGACTTAAACATTTTTTCATTCATGTTTTGTGTCTGGATTGATCCATCCGGGTATATCAATTCTATATCTTTATATTGATCTACTCCATAAGGATTAGGATTAGGATTTTCACCACCTTCTGCAAAAATTATTGGACCACCTTGTTGACCATAAAATTGAGATATAATATTAGGGTTAACACCAGCTTGTGTATCACCATAAGTATTTCTCATTTTACCTGCTAATAGTTGTCTAGCAGTCTTAGCTGCTTCATCGGCTGACATTCCAGGAAGTTTAACTTTATTATATATTTCTGCAAAGTCAGCTTCATAAGTTGGATCAGGTTTTTTAGGTGAAGGAGTAAACTCAAATTTACCACCTACACTTGGATCAAAACTATAATCCTGATACATTTGATTTAATGCATCTGCCTTATATCTATTAGTTAAAGCATTAGCATATTGATCTGTAAGAGCATTTTCTATTGCTCTCTTACTGTTATCAAACTGTTGATTAGCTATAGTAGTTGCATCATATAAACCTTGTTTAATCTTTTGATTAGCAAGAGCTTCTTTATTTCTTATATCAACATTTGCGGCAGCTTCTTGATTTTGGAAACCAACATTCTGTCTATTATACTGATCAAGTATATTTGATGCATTACCTGCTGCCTTACCTTGAATACCAGATAATCTAGCTGTTCCTTGTGGTCCTGCAAATGAAGATGCTGCTTGAGCTGCCATATTAGCTTGTTCTGCATTAGCTGCTAAAGCTGCTGTAGGATCTACTCTTGCCGTGCTAACTTCTTCAAAGTCAACAGGTGCTGCCCATGGTAAATATTTTTTAAGATTAAATTTATCTTTTAATAAATTAGTTTGTTTAAGTGTATCTTGTAAATAGAATGGAGCAGGAGCTTCAGGTTGTGGAGGTTGTTCTCCTTGACAAACACATTCTTCTTCACCAGTCTGAGGATTTTTTTGTTTAACCGCAGCTGAACCATCAGCACAAGGTTGGCATTCTTTTACTTCCTCTTTAGCTTCTGCACAAGGTAAACAGTTATTATCTTTATCTCTTTGAGGTTTTGTTCCATCAGGACATTCAGGACAATCTGAATAAGTAGGTTTAAGATCTAACATTAGATTAGCTTGTCTTATACCAAACTTATTTTCTACTTTACTTGTTATACCCTCTCCTGATTCTCTTTTACCTCTAAGATCTGCAAAAGGCAAACCTGTTAATTCTTCTACTCTTGTTTCAAGAGCTTTAAGTCTATTATAATATTCAGGAGAAACTTTTTTAACTTCTTCTACAGGAATCTGTCCTTTGTATCCTGGATTTTTTTCAGGATCCATCCAACCTCTATCTCTAAAACTTTTTGCTTCTTTTTCTCCTTTTCTTTTAAACTTATAATCACGCATGAAATTCTGAAGTTCTTCATACTCTTTTTTAAGTTTTATTAACTCATCATATTCAGACCTTCTCATTTTTTTAGTGACAGGTTTAGCACCATAATCACCAAAGTATGTTTTTTGATCTTTTGTATCTGCAGCATCTGGATTAACATATCCAGTATATCCTGCAGTTACTTCAATTATTTCATCAGGATTATATGTACTTGTAGATTTAACTTCTCCCTTATCTTGATATTTAGGAACAGTTCCACCTTTTTGAATAAGTGTGAGATCTTTTGCGCCCATTTGATCTTCCGCTTGTAAACCAGAGTTAGGATTAAAACCTTCATTAAAAGTTTCAGTTGCACTAGCATAAAGTTCTTCTGGAGCAGTCATATTTTCCATAAGTTCTTTTTCTTGCTTTCCACTTTTTATTCTATCAAAGAAACCTGCTATCCCTCTACCTATTGTATTTGTTTGATTTAAGAAAGATTCTGCATCAAAATTATACATGTCCTTTCTCTTAAACTCCTGAGTAATAGTTCCTTCTTCTCTATCAGTAATACCTGGTATTTTTATATCTTGGAGCTTTTTGGGTTCCAAACGTAAAATAGTTTTATCTATTGGAGAATCAACTCCACCAGATACTCCACCATCATCAAATATAAATTTTTGTAATCCTGCATAGTTTACCTTATTAGGTAATGAATAGTCAGTAGAAGGATATTTTTTTATCCTTACTTTACGTTTGTTACTTGGTAATCTTTTTATTCTAACTCTAGGCATAATTATAATTTTATATATATTCTACTACTCCTCCACCCATTACAAACATTCTTATTTCTTCTTCGGTCATTTCAACTTCATCATCAATCATTGGACCTCCATAAGCCATTGATCCAGGATTACCCATAGCTTGAATAAAAGGATTTCCTTCTCCCTCATATATTCCTGTATTATCATCCGTACCCATTGGTCCAACTCTTTGATTTTGAAGCATATTAGTATTAAAAGGTACTTCAGGATTTCTGTTTTGTAATGTAGGTATACCTGTTCCCATTGGATTAAATGTTGTAGCATCACTACCATCCATAAGAACTCTTTCACCACGGCTTTGTCCCTTTACATTTACAGGAGTTGTAATTCTACTAGGAGGAAAAGCATTATATGATTTACCTGTAGCTGCTGATCCAAAATTTCCTGTTTTACCAAACTTCATTCTTTGATCAATGTCTGCCATAGCAGCATTTCTATCAGCTTCTTTCTCTTTTTCAAAATCAGCGTTAAGCTCTTCAAGTTCCATTGGTTCATTGTCACGATCCAGTTCTGCTATCTCTCTATCCACTGTAGCTTCATCTTCCTCTTGAAAATTATCAATTGCATTTTGATAATCCAGTTCTTCTTGTCTAGCTATTTCAGCTTCTTCTGCTTTTTGTTCTCGATATGAAAGCATACCATCTCCTACACCTTTTTTCATAGCTCTTCTTCTATTTCTTTCATATTTATTTTCTGCTCTTCTCTCTTTTCTGTTAAGTAAGTTATCAGTTTTTCTTTCAGCTCTAGAACGTGTATCTTGTTCTTCTGATGATACTCTATTTCCATCATCATCTACACCATACAACTTAGGAGCACCTGTTCCATATGTGAGAGACCATTTTTTTGGTCTACCAAATATTCCAGATTTAGTTACATCAATCTTCTGAAGATTAGCTCCTGGAGGAACCATTCCCATAAACGGAGAACCTGATCTTTTATTATAGATAGGTTGAGCATAAGAACCTGCATAACTAAACGCTGGGTTAGCTGACATAAAGTTTCCAAATAGGTTACGCCCTCTTCCCATACTAGGATATCTCATACCTCTCATCATAGAATTCTGATAATTCTGCATTAGTTGTTGTTGCATCATTTTCATTTGTTCAGGAGATACTCTTGAATTTGGATTTGGATTAACAAAATTTCTATTGTTAGAACTAACACGTTGTTGTTCTTTAGCTCTTTGGTCTTGAACTTCTTGAGTAGGACTCATCATACCTAATGCAGGATCTAATCTAGGATCACCAGCTTGTTGTTGAGTATAATCTACTATTGGTCTTTTAGCATTAGGACCTACATCTGCACCACTTACAGTATACTGAGTAGCACCAGCTTTTTGATATTCATCTAGTTCACCACCATCTTGTTGTTGCATAATTTTTTGTTGAACTGACAAAGGCAATGCTTTAAAACCAGGATTATTATATGAACCTCCTTCTTCATACATATCTTCATCTCCACCATATACAAATTTAGTTAAGCCTGATTCTTGATCTGTAAATCCACCAAATTGAGCACCAGGTAATTTCCAATCATCACCACTCCAAGTTTTAGTCATGTCTTCTTCAGAGAATGCTTCCATATACTCATCACCACCTCTACCAGTTCTTGCAAAGTAAGCTTGTAGAGTTTCTCCTATTACAGGATCATGACCTGCATAATCAGAAGCCATCCTTCCTTCTGCTTCTATATCAGGAATACTATTTCTCATTTGAACTTCTTTTTCAGCTTTAGTAGTAGTATTTGCTTTATTGCTTTGAGTTATAAAAGGAACAGTATATTGATAAGGCATTCCCATATTAGATAACATTCCTTGCATCATCATCATAGGATTACCCATCATTCCCATAAGACCACTATATGCAGGATTCATTGTCATACTATATTCTTTTGGACCAAAGATACCGCTTTTTGTTACATTAATTTTTGAAACACCCGGCATGATCATACCACGTCTCATCATTTGTCTCATAGGTCTTGTAGCTCTTCTTAACATTCTACGTTGTCTACCTCCACCAAATTGTGCACTAGGCATTTCTTCTTGCATGTTTGTCATATCAATTATTTCTTCTCCCATAGGAGGATTATACATTTGTTGTTGTTGTGCCATCATAGCATCATATTCAGCTTCTAGTCTTTTCTTTTCTTGATCTTTTGCTACATTAGTTTGAGCATAGTTTACAAGAATATTCTTTTGAGCTTCTCTAGTTCCTGTTTCATTATTTACATTCCAAGGAGTTGCATTATTTATTTCTTGTCCACCAGCTTCAAAGTTTTTCATTCCTTGTTTAACATATTGTTTTTTAGAAATGACTCCTCCTCTTTGTGCCATAGTTTTCATAGGTAATGGAGAAGAAGACGGTGCTTGAGCATTTTCATCTAACCATTGTTCACCTTTATACATATTATCTCTTAACTGTTGTAATGTTCCTCGTCTCTTAAATGTTCTTATAATACTTTTTATTTTTGCAGGTGATAGGTTAGGAAATTCCTTTTGCATTTCTCCTTCTAAATCATCTCCTGTATAGGACGGTACATCAGTAGGCATATCTTGTAGTTTTTGTTGTTCAGGAGTAAAAGGTTCTTTTTGTATTGGTGCTTCTTTTCTTTCAGTAAATGGAGTAAGAAATTGATCAGCTGCATAAAGACCTGCAGCACCTAAAGGCCATTTACCTATACGCCATAATTTTGCAGCAGGAGATAAATCTTTAAACTTTTTAATTTTACTAGTATTAACTGGAACAGGTTCTCCTTTCATACCCATAAAACCAAACCCTCTACGTTTATTACCTGTAGAAGTACTTGTAGTTTTACCTGTAGTTGTTCCTACCATTTCATCAAGATAACCATAGTCAGATAAACCTGATGACTTAGATGGATCTCCACTTGTCATTTCATCAAGATAACTATAATCTTCTATACCATCCTTTGCACCTTTCTTACTTTTCTTACCTTTAACTTTTGGTTTACCCTTTTTTCCCCATCTTCCAAAAGGAAAAAGAACCATAGCATTTTGTGCAGCTCTTTCATAATCAAAGTCTGTATCAAAGTTTTTAATCTTATCATAAGCTTGCATACCTAAGTCAGCAGCACCAATTGTTCCAAATGCAATAGCACTTGGAAGTGCACCAGGACCAGTAAACATAGGTCCTGAAGAAGCTACTGACGCTGCAAGCTTAGTTTGATCTACCCAATTATCAGGGAATAAACCGGATAGTGTAGAACCTACTAGTGGAATATTCCCTACTTGATCTTGCATTGCTCCCATAAGACCTCGTTCAAGATCACTTTCTCTATAACTACTATCACCTGTAAACGCACCTCTTAATAAAGCTGAAAAAGGATTAGCTTTCCAAATTCTATATGCTGCTTCACCATCATAACTAGCGTTAGGTCCAAAACCTCTTGCTGTTCTAGGATCTATTTCTATTAAATTCTTTGCTCTATAAATTCTATTCCACTGACCAGTATCAATTCCTTTTAACTTACCTTGAGCATCATGATACTTATCCCATATTCTATATTGTTCTGCTCTTCTATCTAATTCATCTTGAGCTTGTCTTCTAAATAAATCTCTATTTTTAAAAAAGTTTTGCAATTGATCAAGAGTAAGATTTTTATATTCAGGAACTCTTGAAAATTTTTCATAAAACTCTTCCTCAGTCATATTAGGATTAGTTTTAAATATACTTGTAGCCAAATCTTTAAGCTGTCGTCCTCTTGCTATTTTTTTAGCTTCTTTGCTAATTTCTGTTGGAGCACCTTCAAGGCTTCTATTAATTACTGTTTCATCAATATTTTGAGGGTTTTCCCATGTTCCTGTTTTTGGTTCTCCTCCACTTTGAGAATCAGGAATATCTTCTTCAACAGTTTCTTCTACTACTTCTTCCTGATTATCATCCATTGCCTCAATCATCTCATCAACTTGATCATCCTCATTAACTCCTTCAGACATTGAAGAGTCTTGATTCATCTCATCAACTAGTAATTGTTCTTCAGCAGCAGCTGCTTCTTGCTGTTCTTGTTCAAGTCTTTTTCTTTCTGCAAGAGCTTCTTCTCTTTCTATTTCTGCCTGAGCTAAAGCTTTTTCAGAATCAGCTGAACTTCTTCCTTCAGTTATTCTTTTAATACTTAATTCAATAATAGTCTTAACTAAATTAGGATCCATACCCTGTTTAGTTAATGTTTCAAATAACATTTGAGGATCAGCCTGGTCAATATCAAGAGAGTCATATACATAATTATATAACTGTTCTTGTTCAGCAGGAGACATTCCTTGTTGTTGCCCACCTTGCTGAGGAGCCGCTTGTTGAGGAGCGCCACCCGCTTGTGCAAGAAATAAAAAGTTTTTTAAATTACTTCTATATTCTCCTTTGCCATTTGGATCTTTATATATCCTTACTTTTCTCTTTGCCATAATTTGGTATATATAATATTAATATACTAATTTTTAGTTTAATGTTTAAACATATAATGTTTACTACTTTTTCTGCATAATTGTAAGATACTCTGAGTTCTTAATTGCATTTCGTGCGTATGTGTCTCTTCTTTTTTCATCACTATCTCCACCAGCCCATTCTCTTGGTAAAGTATCAGGTATATCTGAAACTTTCATTTTTTTACCTTTATTAGGTCCTGACCTAATTGCTCTAGTTTTATAGTAATAAGCTAAAATTGCTGCTGTTGCTTTAGCTGCATTTTTAGGATCCATAAAGTCTCTATTACTTGTTATTCCAATTGCTGCTAATTTATCTTTTAATGAACCTTTCTTTCCTTTTTTACGGTATAATTCATCATCATCCTCAACCCATTTCCATCTAAATTGTGTAAGACCAACACTATTAGAATTTCCTCTTACTTTATAGGTATTATATTTAGATTTATAATCAGGACTACTGGTACTACCCAAATCAAATTTTTTAGATGCCCATTTTCTACCTGCTCTGAAAAGATTTGATGAAGCTTCATGAGTATCTCCAAAGTTACTTTCATTACCAAATATACCAAATGTAATTTTAGCAATTTCATTATACTCATCACCACTTACACCCATAACTCTCATAACCTCTTTTTTACTATTTTCTAATGATTCTATAAAAGGTAATACAGTTTGATTATATTCTACATTATCATCAATATCAGTAGAAGTAAACTGATTATCTATAAATCTTTTTTGATCAAACTTAAATTTAATTGGTTTAGCACCATCAACTCTTTTTTCTCTAGGTGTTCTATTAACTTTAGCATTACCACTTTTAAAAATTAATTGACCATCTTCATATACAAATTTGTTTTTATTTTCTTTTATGGTGTTTCCTTTTTCATCTTTATATACTTCAGGTAAAACAAATACTTCAGTTCCTGAACCAACATTATACTCGTTTTTCATTTTGTTTAGATCTGAACATACACCATTAATACAACCATAACTCATTCTGTTATCATCTAGATCTGCATTACCAAATTTATCTCTTCTGCTTTTCGGAGCCCTATGAATTGCAGTAGGTATTTTTATACCTCTATCATTTACCATTGTAAAAGAAGGAGCATTTAAATATTCATATACATTATCAATAGTATATTTACCAGCTCCAGTTTGTTTATTACCAAGATTTCTGTCTTTTTCTACACTTATTGTTTGCTCATCACCCTTAAACATTCCTGTTCCTACTTCAAATGAATCAATTAGTTTATTACCTCTATAAAGATGCATTCTTTGATGCTCTTTATCTACAATCATATATTGCTTATTAGGATCTTTATTTGTTTGATAATTTATTATAAGATTTGATTGATCCATCTTATTCATATCATTTTTATGTTTCTTAAGATCTTTAAAATTTTCATATCCTGAAAAGTCTACTTGTTTAATATTAGTATAAGGACTATCAGAAAGTTCACTGTAAGCATTTTTTAATGGTGTAAATACATTATCATCAATACCTTTTTTTATTTCTTCATATGTGTTTTTAGCTTGATCTATTTGTCTAGCAAATTCACCTTCAGAAACATCTCCTATTACCTCATAATTTTCTAATTCTTTTTCCTTTTTCTTTTCTAGTCTTCTCATAGCTTCATAAGGAACAGGAGGTGAATACGGAGCAGCTTCTCCAAACTTAGATTTAAGAGGACTAGGGTACTTAGCAGCTTCATTATAATATTCTTGTACTATTTGTTCATCACTTTTTTTCTTTGGTATATCTAAATATTTTTTCTGACTTTCCATTAATTGTAATTGATCAGCAAGTTCTTGATCTTTAGCAATCTGATCTTGTTTACTAAAGTTCATGCTAAGTCTATTTGATAAGTTTTGAGCATCCTCATCTTCAGCTGGTACATTATTTTGCTGTCTTAATAAATTAAGCATGTCTTGTTCATAATCACCAGTTGAATCTGGGAAACCAAAATTTGATGGAGGTTGTTGACTTTGAATTTGTTTTTGAACTTCTTCTCCTATTAATCTTTCTCTTTCTTTTTCCTCATCACTTCTAAGATCAAATTGTATACCTGTTGTTCTAGGTTTAAAAAATTCTTTAAAATTTTCATCAACAGATTTAGAAGGATCATATGCAGATTTTCTTATAGCGGGTGAATCTAATTTAAGCTTTCTAGGTTTATAATTTGCCGCAATTTTTGTAAATGCAAATGGACTATAATCAGGCTTTCCTAGATTAATATTACCAAATATATTAGATTGTTTAGGATATCTTCTTTCTCTTCTAGTTCTTCTTCTTTCTTTTTCAGCTAGCATTTCAAATGCTTTAGGACTTAAGTCATCTAAGCTTATTTTTCCTTTACGATATTTGTATAGTTCTCTATCTTCAGAAGTTACTTTTATTTCAGGTTGATTTAAAAGTACATTTTCTTCTTCTGAAAGTTCTTCTCCATATATTTTAGATTTAATTGAAGCTAAAGGTTTGCCTTTTGCTGTTACCCAATTATCAGCTCCAGATTTTTTTGTAAAATATTTATCACCTTCTTTTTTATAATCCCAACCTCTTTCAGATATAACACCACCATCTTGATATTCAGGTATCTCTTCTACTATATATCCACCAGCTGCGTATTCTTTAATTTCTTCATCACTTAACTCAGCTTCTATATAGCCACCTTCTTCAAGTCTATATGCTCTTTTAAACCTTCTATTGCTTTTAGGTTGACCAAAAATATTTTTATTACCTGCTCTTACTTTACGAGTTTTAATATTTTTTTGTTTACCGTCTTGTTTACCTTTTCTTTCTTGTTGTCTAAGTTCTCTACGAGTATATCCTTCTTCTTCTGGAAAATTATAATCTTTTAAAATTAATTCAGATTGATTTATAGGAATCACTTGAGGATCTAAAGTTTCCATTTGTGGAATAGTCATATCTTCAAATGTAAGTTCTTCTTGAACGGGTGTTCTTCCTGCATAGTCAATATAATCCATTACCTCTTCTTCACTTGCCGCTGGAGTTTTTTTAGTTACTTTACTTGGATCAATAATAACTTCAAACTCTGGTTTTTTAAAAAATACATTACTTGTATAATAGTTCTTTTGAGTTCCACTATGATCAGTATCAAAATCAGTATCAGTAAAATCAGGTTTAATGCCATATTTATTTGCTAAGTTATAAATCCTTTTCATGTCTGTATCCAGATGTAACTTTCCTAAGTCTTTTGGAGTATCAACTAAATAAGCCTCGTCATATCTATTAAATGATGTATTACCTCTTTTCTTATTATCTTCCATCTTCCAACGATGACTTTCTTTTGGAGTACCCATTGATAAATCACCAGATACATAAGTTACCATGTAATGTTTATCTTTTAAAATATCATCATATCTTCTACGGCTTGGTTTATCCCAATATTTGCTTTTACTACCAGGATTTTTATCAGTAGTAAATGCACCATGTGAATACCAGCCAGCCTTTGGATTCTTATTGAAAAGACCTGGATTATTCCAAAAATCTTTTTGTCGTTTATAAAAAGCTTCTCTAGATAAATCATAAAGTTCTTTTCTTTTTAAGTACTCTTGATATCTAGGATCATCTTTATCTTTAACATATATAGGCCCTCCTTCTTGATGACTAGGCATACTTACACCTAAAATATTTTCATTTTTAAGAGCCTGTGCAGCATAGTACTCTGGTGTATGATCATATTTACTTGCTTTTCTTCTTAATTTTCTTGTATTAAGAGGACCAACAGTTCCCATTTCTTTTTTGACTATGTTTGCTAATACATCTGTATCACCCTGCTTTTCAGTATTACCTAATGCTATTTGTTCTTTCTGATATTGCACTTGATCTAAAAATTCTTGTGAAGGCACATATGATTTTTTACCATGATACAAACCTTCATCTGGAAATCTTTTTTTAATTTTTTGTTGCTTAAATTCTTGTTTTACAAAAGGTTTTAATTCTTTACGTATCTTTTTATATCTTGGATCATCTTTAGTTATTTCAGTATAACCTTTATCATAATCATCATAACCAAATCTAGTAGGTACTCTTTTTATATTTTGTGTTGGATATATTAAAGTAAGAGGATCTTTATATTCATCTTGAGTAACAAACGTATCACTTACTACTGAACCTGCTCCTTCAGAAGTAAGATTTTTAAAAGGTATATTTGTTGTAATACCCGGTTGAGCTTTAGGTAATTCTTCTACTATATAACCTCCTCTTTTATACTCTTCTATTTCTTCATCAGATAGTTCTACAATCATTCCTTCTTCAGCCATTGGTATTTCATAAACATCATTACCTGGAAATTGATATTCTCCTCCAGGCATCATCATTTGTTGATTACCTTCATCATCAATACCTAATACAGGATAGTTTACTCCTTTCATAGTTATACGTCCATTTGCATTTGGAATTAATGTATTCTGCCCAGGATAAGCCCATTGCCCATATGAAGATTCAATAAAACCTTCAGTAAATTTGTTAAGCTCATTAGGTCCCCCCGGTAAACCTCTTCTTACATGTTGACTAAATTTCTTTTTCATTATCTTTGAGATAGTTGAGTTTTAGTATTAACCATTTTAATAATCATATTAACTGGCCCTGATATATTTCTTTTTAAACTTATAAAGTTAGCATAATGTCTGAATCTTTTACGCTGTTCTCTTGGTTTTTGATAATCAATATTTGTAGCATTAAGCTCTCTTACATATCCATTTGGTTTAGTTAACCATATATGTCTTTCATTATAATTACCATTTAATACAGTACTTCCTGGGATTACAGGAGCTGTTGGAGGATAACCTGCACCTATAGGAAACTCTCCTCTATCTTTAGTAATATCCCAGAATTGATTAAATCTATATTTCTGTTCTTCTTTTGAGAATAGTATATCATATGAAGGATTAGCTACATTATACTTTGGATACTCTAAAGATAACGGTAAGTTATTTTTTGGCATTAAGTTTAAGTTTAATAAACCGGATACTTGCTCTGAATTATAAATCACAGCTTCATCAAAGTTAAAGTCTAATACATGAAACTGATCAAAACAATTATACTCTGCTCTTTTATAAGACTCTAATAAATATTCTACACTTTTTAATGTTCCTACATTTTGACCTGTAGATGCAACTAACTCTATTTCAAATGGATAGTTCTTACCATAGTATTTACAATAGTCATTACAAACATTATTATGCTTCCATAACTGATTTCTTTTTGTAGTTACCCAAGTATTCTTTCCAGGCATCATTAAATCTGGATGCCAATCATGGAAAGAAATAAACATCTTACTCTTAGGATCAAAGCTTATGGTCCATGAAGCATCATCAAAAATATTAGGATCTCCAAGTTTAAATTTACCTGCTCTCCTGTCTTTTATTATAAACACATCTTTTGCAGAATCATAAGTAACTTGTCCAGTAAATTCTGGTTTAAGCTTATAGTCCTTCTTAGAAAAGTATAAAAGTAAATTATCATTATCATATAATGTTTGACAACCAATGCCGCATATTGGATTATTAGTATAAGGATAATCTGGAAAATCTTGTAATAGCTGATAAGGTAAATAAGTATCAAACCACCATTTCATTCCATTCTGTGATATCTCATTTAATCCACTAGCATAAGAAAATATCTTACCTTGGTTTTGAGATATATAAAAGAATCCTGCTGGTGTAGATAATATAGATTTAGAATCTTGACAAGACCCGTATTCAAATGGTGCAGCTGCTACAGATATATTTTGAGGTGGTTGAGCAAAAAGTCCTCCATCTCCAATTGTAAGTTCTGTATTAGCATCAGTAGTAATAGTATCTACTCCTCTATATATTATTGGACTCTGATCATGGAAAGTAATAAACATACCACTTTTAGCAAAAGATTTAACACCACTAATTGTAGCCTTCATATCTTTATAGTTATTAACTAAGTATACTTTCCATGCATCTTTATATGAAGCATCCTGCTGAGGTAATGAATAAATAATTCTATTTGGATAAGATTCATAACATAACTTAGCTATATCTGGATCATAGTTTCTATTCTGCAAGTTTCCTTGTGAAAAGTACTGAGTCCAAGCTTTTGAAATACTTAATGAATAATCATATAAGTAAGTATTATCTCTTGTTATAATTTGAGGATCCATATTGAACATACTTCTATAATCAGTATATCTATATGGATCATAATGTTTTTCTGCAATATTGTTAGTTGTTTCTCTAAAGTCAACTAATACATCACTTTCTACAAAAAAGTCTCTTATTGAAGATACTGATAAATAAAAGAAGGCATCTTTAACAGTAAATAATCCAGGACTATCTCCCTCCATTGAAGCAGTAGCATAATTATATTTACTACTAGAATTTTTAAAATAATCAAGTTCATAAAAACCGCTAGGAAGCGCACCTGTTCCTGGAGTACTAATACCAAAAAGATTTGTAGGCATTAAATTAAATGCTTCATAACTAGTACTATTAGCCCAGAACTTAGGTTCATGAATCATTTGATATAATTTATAGTTATACTCAAATCCATCAGGTTGACCATATAACCAATCATAGAAAAAGAACATATTATTCTTTTCTGTATATCTATTTATAAAAGTATCTCCTCCAAATAGAACAGGAGTATTAGGTATTACATTTAGAAATAAAGGATTAGGATCATCAGTACCGCATATTGGACCTTCTGGAGAAAGTCTAAAATCTTTTTGTTCACAAGGTGTTATTGGTATTTGTTTAACAGAATTAAGCTGTCCATATTGATTTTGTAATCTATATTTTAAACCTCCGTAATAACTTCCTATAGGTAAACTAAATGCATTTTCTTGAGGATCATCCATAGTTGGTAATGCTCCACTAGGTGAACCAGAAGGTGCACCAAATTGTTCTAGAGCTCCTAAAGTGGTTAATGAAAAATCTTCACCATCTAATAATTTAGGTCCAGTAAATTGTAATGCAGAAGGATGTCCGTAAGGACCTGTTTTAGTTCTTAAAGTTACATGACTGTTTCTTTTAAGATTATTTATTTTATATGATACACTACCTGATGCATTCTGATATAAAGGTACATCTTGAAAAGTATTCTTAGTATAAAAACTATCTTCTATTTTAAATCTAGAAGTACTAGAAGTTTTTACAGCTTCCATATTATCATATAAACCATGACACTTCATTTGAAGAGCGTATTGTCTAAATGGTGTAAGTGCTTTTATAAGTTTTGCAGTAACATCAGCACCTTCTGAAAAATAAAATGTTAAATGATTTAAAGCACCTAAAGTTCTATTAAAAGGATCTAAATATGCATACTTAGGAAGTTCTACAGTATATAAGCTAGCTATTTGAGATTGACCAAGTTTTTTAGCATTTTGATTAAAAAACTTTATTAATGCTTTATTATATTTTGCAGCTTCTGTTCCTTCATATCCACTAATTAAAGCTTTAGCACCATCAAGCATAGCACCACCACTATTATAATAATTACCAAAAAAAGTATTATAAGCAGTAGTACCAACTATGTTAGGACTAATTATAGGAACTGGTGGTTGATTTCTTAAAAGTCCATAAGCTATTGCTTGTTGAGGATCATATGTATTAGGGTTTGGAGTTTGTGAGGTTGAAAGCTGTGGATCAAGAAGATATTTACCATAATCATCTGGTAACTTTGGAGAGTTAATTGTTCTTTTACCTAATGTAGATACAATTGCTTCTGCTACTCCACCTAATATCATAGCTACAGCTGTAAAATCAGAAAGTAATTTTACTTCAGGATGCTGATCAGGATAACAAAACTCTTGCTCAGAAAATCCTTTTATAACTCCATAAAGTTTTAACTCTGTGGTAGATAAATAAGGATTAGTAAACATTGCATCAGGAGAATGAAATGATATTATATCTGATGGAATTTCTTGATGCACTAATCCATCTTGATCAGGCACTTTAATAAAAGGATCATTATATCGGTAATTCTGATCACTAAGAGTTCCAAAATTAAGGTATGGTTTTATTGTATTAAAAGGATAATTTGCGTAAAGTCCAGTTCTTCCTTTTTTAGCAGAACCCTTAAGCTCATACGTTCTATAGTTATTAATCATTCCCTTTGCAACTATAGATTTATTACCTTCTCTAGAACCTCTTAATATCTCATAACCTACTATACCTTCAATATCTTTTCCTGTATTATCTTTTGGATAAGCTATATTTTCAAAGTATACACCCATTAATCTAATTTTTAAATCATCAGCATTTGTACCACCTAAAGGATTAGGTTTAAAATGCATAGTCTCATTTAATAAACTATTATCAGGAAATTTATGATGTCTTATTTTCTTACCACATAAATCATTATTAGGATCTGATTGATATGTCCAGCAATGACTAGATGAATTCCATACATTAGGTTTTTTATCAGGATATATTTCTTCTGACTCCCAGTAACCCATATCTCCAGAAGCTATGATTTCTCCACCATCATCTAGAGTAGTACTTAAATTTGGATTTAAAGCTCCAGCACTAGCAGTATTATATACTTCATATATTTTTTCTGTAGAATCTAAGGTTTCTAAATCTTGAATTCCATCCGTTTCTTCATATTGTCCAGGTATTCCAGGAATAACAAAATCTCTTGGAGGTCTTCCAGGAATATGATAGGACGCAGATTTATCACCTGTATCATAAACCCATCTAATAAAAAAGCAATACACTTCATCTCTTAAGTAACTACCTTTATATCCTCCATCTACATAGTATGTAGCAGGATATTCTACAGATGCCCACTTAGCTCTAATTAAATTAGCTAGCGGTTGATAATTAAAATCAAACTTTCCAGTAGGAGCTACTCTAAGTAAATAACTATTTACTTTCTCCATAGAATTAGATTTCTCATATACAACAGATTGAAGAGGTATATTTTCTTTAGGTACAGATATTAGATCTGATTGTAATAAATCAATTGTTACTCTAGATGTTTTTGTAGAATAAAATCCAACTTGTTTTGCAACTATTCCTTGATTTATATTCTGAACTACTACTAATACAAACTCATCAAAGTTTTCATCATCAGCGGATATCTCAATTTCTAAAGAATTCTTAGAATCATCCTCATGCCATAAAGGCTGAGTATTACTAGGTGAAAAATAATCTGTTACCTTTTGACCTTTAACAGTATATGCTATTACTGCAAAGTAAGTTCCGTTTCTTAGTGTTCCTCCTGATACTCCTGGTTTTACTTTAACACATGGAGTTTTCATTAGAGGAGCTAGTCTTATCTTTGGACAATCTAAATTAGGTAAATCTGTACATATAATACAAGTAGCTGGTGGACAATCTTGTTTCCATTCTACACCGGGCCAAAGAATTTTATTAACACCATCCGTATAATAATTTATATCACCTTGACCAATAAAAGTAAATGTACTATCTGGCCAAGTTTCAGGATCTCCTATATTTAAAAATCTATCAGGATTTAATCCATCACACCAATATACTTGCCAAGTGCAATCTTCCATTTCTCTGGCAGCCCCATCAATAAGATATCTTTTATCAAACTTTAAACAAGCATCTTGTACTATTTCTCTATATCTACAACTATCTTCTTCAAATAAACCTATTTCAGACATAGTTGCTGTGTCAGCCGCATTATGACCAACAGTATATATAATCCATTTATCTGCATAAAGATGTACAGTTCCTATAATAAATCTATCAGGAAAGGTGTTAGTCATTGTCTTACCGGCTGTAGCACAAAGTTGATTTGAAGATGCATTAGATATAGTACCTTGATTTCCCTCAATAGTATTGTTAGTTGCATTACGGGCATGTGTCCACATACCATTTTGTAAATATGTAAAGTCTGAGTCTTTGTTAAGACCTTTTACAAAACTATGAGTTTGTACATCTGAAGTATTAGGAAGTCTTCTCTTTGCCATTTGAAATAACTATTAGCTTTTAAACATATCATAATACTTGGAATACATTGCTTTTCTATTTGCCCAATGTAATTTTTCAAGCTCTTTAAAGTTAGGCATATTAACCACACTTAATGCATTATTTCTAGCAGGTCTTAATTTTTGTTCTACTAATTGCATTCTTTGAGCTACATCTTCACCATTAATATATAAGTTTTCTAGAATTCTAGATTTAATAGCATATTCATAATATTCATTTAGTAATGGATGATCAGGTACTAATAGATTACCTTCTTCATCTTCCATTTCTCCTTGATAGCTTAAATAAACTTTTCCAGTGGTAAAACTGGTAAATAAAAAGCCATCTCTTATCCATCCTTCATTTGTAGCATTTGAGTATAAGTTAGGACATTCTGAATCTATTCTTCTACTAGATCTCATTCTTAATGGTAAAAGATTTCTAGAAACATATGCATTACCACCAGCTACAATTTGTATAAGTTCATACTTATCATTCTTACAATTTGTAAATACTCTTGGTTTAATACAAGTATCTCCATATACTCCAACTGACTTGTTTAGATCTACATTAGAAGGAAGACATCCTGCAGCTGTAGATTGACAAGGATTTGAATTACAAGCAGAACAATTTACAGTAGGAGCTGCACATGGATCTGTAGATGCAGGAGTTTCTGTATAAGGTACTTCTTGTATATTAGTTCCTCCTATATCATAACCTACAGTTTTAATAAAGTCTCCACATATATAAGCTAAATTAAGTGTATCAAAATTATCAGGTAATTTTACTTTACCATGACACACATCTAGTATAACTTCATTTGTTTGATTGATTCTTAACCCAAGATCATAATTTACTTTTCTAGCTATTTTAATTAACTGTTGAGGCTCTATCTTATTTTCTAAGGCAAGTCCCGTCATATCAACTGAAACATCTTCTATAAGCTGATCATAGGTTCTATATTTAAGTGTATAATTCTGATCCATTATCTAAGAACATTTTGATTATCATCTGCACCATTTGCTGGTACTTTCATAGTAGTAGTTAATTCTTGTATAACCATTTGCTCTACTTCAGCATACAAATATTCAGGAATACCCATTTGCTCATTTTGTCTTAAAGAGCATTTAGCAGGATCATCATCACAAAGAAATGGAGCTATGCTTCCTTCAAAAGCTCCTTCTACTCTAACTGCATCCCATTCTAAATTTGGAAAATATAAATATCCATTTAAAAACCAAAAGTAAAACCTATTGTTATATTTAAATGAAGTTAGTTTTGTCATTGATGTATATGTACCTGGATCAGTTCTATATAATTCAATTGATCCATCAAGTGAAGAAACTGTTCTAATTACAGGCCCATTTAATGCATCAAGAAATCCAGGCATTTTATATCTAGATCTTTTTATTATACATCCTGATTGTATTCCTGCACAAGAAGCTTCTATTTTATCTACTTCAACAAGTTCTACATTTGGAAGAACATTAAATATAGAACTTAATTTCATAAGTCTATTATTAACATCTTCTCTTTTTATTAAAGCTTGTGCATATTTAATAATAGCATAGTAGATAGTTCTATCAGTTAAGAAAGGATCTTCTTTAACTGCTTTAAGAACATTTCTTACTCTTGATATTACTTGTCCTACCGTGGTCATATATCTTTATTTAATATGTTATTATCATAGAGAGCCCTAACTTTTTTTGTAGGTTCTATTTCCATATATATGGGCCAATTATCAGAATATGCTTTAGATACATTTCTTTTAAATCCTCTACATGCATCAAATCCCCAATACTCTCTATGTTTAAATTGATACTTAGGAGCGTAGTTACTATAGAATATTTTAGCAAGTTTTCCATCTGTTTCCCAGTTCTTGTTTCTTACCTTTATTCCATACTTAATTGACTTTCCTAAATCAATATTATTTTCACTATTAGTTTTACAAGTACCAATAAAAATCCATCCTAAACTTTCTGGAAGTTCAACTCCATCTCTATTGTTTATAACCTCCTGACAAACAGATCTATTAAAGCTTTTTATAATTTGGTATATCTCAGATGTTTTCTTTTCTTTATACTCCGGATACTTTTTAAAAAATCTTTTATAAAAATCATCATTTATTATATGATGTACTTTTTTTCTATATCTTGGTGCTTTTAAGTCAGGTTTATTAAAACTTTTATCCATACTACTTATTAATTAATATACTAAATTTAAATGAGTTTAACAAGTATAAAGATAAGATAAAAAACAAAACCCTCACTTGTGTGAGGGCTTCATCCTTGTTAGTCACAGAACCAACAAAACTGCGACATGTCTTTATCCAATTACTATAGCTCTTACTTTATCATAAAAAGAACCACTAGATAATGTTATTGTAATGTCTCCTGTACTACCATTTATTGTAATATCAGTTGTAGCTTCAGCTGTCATTCTTTTCCAAGTTGCTGTAGCTATAGTATAGTAGTAAACATCTATTGTAAAATCTACCTTATCTTGTAGAGGAGTTAGTCCCGCATTAGGAATAAAACAACCATCTTTTAAACCATTACAAACAGTTAATTCAGCTTGTGTAATAGTTATAGGAGTTCCTGCTCCTGTGGTAATTAACTCATTCCATTCTTTAATAAACTTATTAGTGGTGCTAGAACATATTAATGATATAATATTTGCAAGAGCTCTATCCATAAAAGTATTTTGAGGAACTATCACATTAGTACCACATGCTAATTCATCACCAGTATATCTAGTGCATTTTGCATCTACTACTTCTGAGCATTGCACATCTTCTACACATGCCTCTGGATCTGGACAAGGGGCTGGAGATGGTAAAAATTTATCATCGCATCCACATTTTTCACAATTTGTCATTTTCTAATTTTTTAATTTATTTAAGGACACACTTTAGATGGTTGAATATCTGTAGTACATGGATCTATAAAACAAGTTAACCCGTCTAAACAAAATTTAAATCCACCTACTTCATCAGGTTTAGAAGCATCTAATGCAAAAGGGTAATCAGCATAACCTCCAGAACCATCAGACTGTGTACCAAATCCTAATCCTATTCCTGTTGCTACAGCTGAACCATTACTCCATGTAGTTGGAGTAGTTCCTGAAGCAATAAATGTTTGTCCTGTTGCATTATCCGCTGCACCAACATTAGTAAAGACATCACCTGGTTCAAAATTTACTATTGTATATAACTGACCAGCTACAAGAGTACCTGAAGTTTGATAAGAAGGTTGAGTTCCTATTGCATTACTATGTAAGTTTCCTATTGGAACTTGATTATAGTTAGGAATAGTTTTTCCATTTTGTGCATTAGTGGTTATAAAGTTAGCAGCTGATGCACCATCATATGATGCTGTATCTGCAATATTACTCTCTAATACGTTTAATGCTTTATAATATAATCTTTTATCTGTTGACATATATACTTCCATAAAAGCTGTCATAAGAACAGTTCCTGTATCTACAGCTACTTGTCTTGTTGCTATTATGTTTCCTCCGCCTAAGCCTACTATATTTTGAAAAGTTGTACCAGTATCCATAATACTTGTAGGTACAACAGGATCATTTTCATTAAAATATACCACATTATCTACAGCAACAGCTCCTCCTGTAACTCCTAATGCAGTATTGTTTCTGGCAACTGTTCTATATGTGTCTACATTTGTCATAGCTTGTACTCCACCTGCTCCATCAGATAATGGAATAAAAACATCTCCTCTAAAATGAACTACATTACCAATTCTTCTTGCTTGAGGTGCACCAACTGTACCACCTTGATGACCAAAACCTGATAAATCCTTCCATCCAGTATCTACTAATTTAGCACTAAGTGTAACACCCATATCACCATTAGCAGCGTCAAGAGTTGCTGTTAAATCAATAGTATTAGTATCTGTTACTTTAATTTCATAAGTTGCTAAAAAAGCATAAGTATCACATAACGCAATCCATATATTATTAATAGCAGATGCCATTGTGATGTTACTTGCATCAGTAATCCAGCTTCCTGCATATTTTGTAATCATGTCCTGACCTGATGCAGAAGAGAGAGCTATATTAGCATCTAATATACACTTTCTAGATATTGCATCTGTAATTGTCGTATTACCACCTGTTAATGTTCTAAAAGAACAATAACCATAAGTTGAATCATTAACTAAAGCAGTAAGAATATCAGTCAATGTATGAGATGTTCCTAATGCAACAGTACTACTTAAATCGCACCCTACTGTAAACTTAGGCATAGTAAAACTAGGAGCTGGAGCATTTTCTAATGCATCAACTCTAATATCTAAACTATTAATTTGATTTTGAAGTAAGCTTATATCACTTACTAATGAACATACTTTTTTAGCAATTAAAGTTACATAATCAGTAAGATTCATTGTAGTTTCTTCTCCTGTGATTAAACAGGATTCAATTGTCATAATACAACCCGTAGGACAATCACCAGTTGATGTGGTAGAATCTGTTGTACTTACACTTTCTAAAGCACAAATTCTTTCAATCAATAATTGAATTAGTTCCTCAAATTTTGCTGGAGGACATGTAGCTAAACTAAAACAAGAAAGATCATAACTGCTTACTTTTAATGTAGTCATTATTGTGCAAAGCTCAGTAGCTAATTTACTAACAGTATCAGATATAGTATCCCCTGTACATAAATTTATACATGATATATCTGGTCCAGCCCAAATAACACAGTTAGAGGACTGAGGTGAGCAAGGAGCGTTATCAGCGTTAATAGGTTTCATAGTCTTTATATTTAT
>TARA_R100001463_G_scaffold32082_1_pt1 | contig 25543 bp, 36 predicted proteins | sample TARA_R100001463 | Tara Oceans TARA_R100001463 (sample SAMEA2622242) | marine metagenome | biome: marine biome (ENVO:00000447); feature: deep chlorophyll maximum layer (ENVO:xxxxxxxx); material: "saline water (ENVO:00002010), including plankton (ENVO:xxxxxxxx)" | depth 40 m
TATTTTTCTTCCCACGAAAGTAGGGTCAGGACTTGTAGTCTCGTCCCCTACTGTTCGTGATGCAAATTCAGGCTCTGTATATGAAGTTCCACTAACCGTGTAAGTTGAGCCGTCTGCTTTGCAAAATCTAAAATTTCCATCAGCTGTTCGTATAAGTAAATGTGGCATTGTAGAAACATCAAAAGAATTATCTAATCCATCTTTTACTGTTTCAACCCAAGCACTGCCGTCCCATCTAACAAAGTAGTTATCAAATTCTGTTCCACCATCTCCTACAATTTCTACTACAAAACCTGTGTAGCCTTTGTATGGTAAATCTGAAAATGAATTAGTTTTATCTTTAACTAAAATTAATCCATCTCCTCCTAATCCATCTGAAACAGTTGATGTAAATGTTCCTGAGTTTTTAGAAACATATATAATAGAACCGTCTCTAGATACTGTGTATCCTGATAAATTAGAATTTAAATCATTAGTTAATTCTGTTGCAATATTATCTGTTGTAATTGATGATGCGTTTCCTGAGCTAGAATTATCAAGAGTTTCAAAACTTGCAACTTCAGAACCATCTATATTAATTTTGTAAGTTGTTTTGTATTGACCATTTTTAATATAATAAATAGCTTCGTCAGGTCTAGTTGTAGAAGCTGATCCTGACTTTGCTGTAACTTTAGTTTTATTAACTACAAAAGTGTAATCAGCTACAGTTACTAAATTAAAATCATCTTGTGGTGCTGTTGATGTTAAATAAGAAACTCCATCAGGAGTAACAACTGTTTTAGCATTTCCCGCTAAATCATAAACTTTTACACTTTGGTTATTAACTAAGACAACATATTGTTCAGTACTATCTCTATTAATAATATGTACTTTACTATTTGTATGCGTGTCAGTATTTAATTTTGCTATGTGTTCTGTAGGTGGTCTTTTACCTAATCCTGAAATAATATCTGATAAACCATTTTCTTGTACTGTTGCTTGGTTTGGTAATTTAACTGTATCTGGTTGTTGAGAAACCCCATTCAATAAATTTGGAATTGAATTGGAAATTAATCTTGCAGCCATTATTCATCATTTATTGTAATTTTATTAGGTTGATAATTACCTCTATCTACAACTCTATAAGTAGAATAATTATCAAAAATACTATGATCTCTAGTATCTCCCTCTTGCTCTTTTAATGAAGCTAATGCTTGTATTTCATCTACTTGATGAAACTTATGTAAAGTATCAGAAGCTAACATTCTGTCTTGAAATATTCTTGCAGCTCTTATTGTAATATATCTTCTTGCTGTTTCTGGTATTTCTATAAATTCTAAAAACCAAGTTATGTCTACTCTAACATCTTGATTAATTGTATAAGTGTGGTTTTCTCTATCCCAAAGTTTTCTAGCTCTTTCAACTAAATCTAAATCTGCATCTTTATTTGATGTATCAACTCTTAGACAGTTTGCAGGTAATTCAATTTGATTAGATGAATTTTTAGCTAATAAATAATTTGTATCTGTATTAAAATGCCAACCTACACTTTGTACTTCTCTTGAAACATTTTCTAAAATTTGTATTGCAATAGAAACATCATTTGTAGTTGAAGCTGTAATCGTGTTAACTGGACTTTCTCCAATCGCTGTAAGCATAACATTTACAGATTCAAGTTTTGTAGTTACTGTTCCCATAATATAATTCCTATAATTAAGAGGCGACCGAAGCCGCCTCCTAAGTTTAAAAACAAAGTAATATAATTACGATGTTTTGATCTCGATTGAACAAACTGGATTTAGAGGTGCATGACCCATAGCGTACTTAGCTACCATCAATGTACCTTGTCTTTGGATTTGGTAATCCATCTCAGTTGATAAGTCCATTAGTTTCACAGTTCCAACCGCATTTTTCTGCCAAACACAGCCAACTGTTGTTGAGAAGTTTCCAGCAAAATTTGTGCTAGAACCTTGAGCAACACCAGAACTGATGTTTGTAGATGGTAAGTTGTTAGTTGGAACAATATTTATTCCAGCAACTTTTAATACTTTTCCATCTGAGTATGAACCTGATCCACCCCAATCTCTATTGATTACAGTTGTACCTTGAATCAGATTGTAGTAAGCCGCTGGGCTAACTGCTGCGTATCTGTCTTCCGCTGGTACATCTGCCGCATCTAGTTTTTCAGCACACTTAAATATCGTAGCCGCTGCCGAAGCTGCGTTAGTATTAAAGTCCGCATCAGTTTCCGCAGTTCCAGCCGCTTGTGGTGCTGCTGCTCCTGCTCTAGAGTTAAGGATAAGATTTTGGTAAACGTGTTTATCCATTTGGTTCGCTAAAGCTCTGCCCATCTCTTTTGTATAAATAGAACGAACATCGTAATGAGACATAGCCTCATCAATTTTAGCGATGAACACAGGTGCTATAAGTAAATTCTCAATAGAGATTGTTCTCTCATTGTGAGTTACAGAACCACCTGTTATTTCTGCTCCTGCTGTATGGTAAGCCGCTGTAGTGACTTTTCCAACAATAGGAAATTGTGCACTTTTGCCAGAACTAATTGTTCTAACTAAGTGTTTGTCTAGGGTTGAATTTGCTGTTTCAAAAGCAGTAATAACTTCTCCACTGAAGACCTTTAAAAAGGCTGCAGTAGTACTACCTGATCCAGCATTTTGCCCTATATCTGATACAACATAATTTGACATTATATATATCTCCTTGTGTTAGGGTTGTTGCTAAATTAGCGTAATAATTTCAGAAGCAGAATTGTCTTTCCTCAGAAAGGTAATGTCTTACTTTTACTTTGCTTTTCTAGGACTAGCAAATTGTCCTTAGAAACTTGTTAAATAACTTTTGATCTTGCAACTTTGTCAGCAACCATTTTTCTAAATGCACTGTCAGTAGCATACTTAGGGTCTTGCATATCAGCTTTCATTTGACCGATACTTTCATAAGCAGCTCCACCTTGACTTTGACCAGTAGTGCCTGTTGCTAAGTTTGGTTCTCTAGTTTCAGAATTAAAACGAGCATACATACCTTTAATAGTAAATAATGCTGTTTCATTATCTTGACCAATGTTATCATTAAATTGTTTTATTTCAGTTTCAGAAAGATTATTAGTTACCCAATCAGTCATACTTCTATAATTTTCTTCGCCTCCTGTAGTTTCAAATGCTTTAGCTTCAAATTGTTTAGCTACTGCATCAAGTCCAGCAATATAATTATCAATGTAAGATTTAGGTAATCCTGCTTTTTCTAAAGATGAAATTGTATCTTGACTTAATTCTCCTGTATCTTCAAATTCTCTTTGAGCATTTTGAAAATTAAAATTAACTTTAGTGTCAGCTTTTAGTTCTTCCTTAGGAGCTTCTGTTTCCTCTGACTTAGAAGTTTCTCCTAATTTTCTTTCCAACTCTTGATAAGATTTTATTAAATCTTCCTGACTTTTAAATTTACCTAAAATAGGTTCTTTTTTTACAGGTTCAGTTGTTGGTGCTGATTCAGTTGCAACTTGTTGAGCATCATCAGCTTTTTTAGACATTTCGTCTAAATATTCCTGTGATTCTTTTACTTCTTCCACAGGTACGTTTACGGTTTCAACCATAATTATTCTCCTTTAGTTTTCTCCCTTTGGTCTTTAAAGCTATCCCTGACCATACCCATACCCTCTTTTACAACGGCAGGGGAATTTTGTTGTTGCATCATTTGTTCTTGCATAGCTTGTTGTTCAGCTTGTACTTGTTCAGGAGATTTTATTAATCCCTGCATTTCAACACCAAGAGAAGTACCAACTCTTTTTACATATTCATCTAAATTTAAATATGTCATAAGCTGTTCTGCAAATGGTTGTAGCTGTTGAACAAATGTGTTTAATCTTTGTAAGTCACTTGATCTACCTAAGGCTTCTAATCCTGTAACTATTTTAGGACGTACACTGTCTTTAGGTAAAGTAGGTAATGCTTTTTTCTTTTCCATTTGGTGCATTAACCTATTAATTAAAGGTAATTGTAATTCTTGTGATAATAAAGAATATAAACCACCTAAACTATCGTCTAGTTCTTTAGATACATAATTTATTTCTGTAGCAGTTACTCTGTCGTTATTTCTTTGAACAGAAGTATTTAACATAAATGAAAATTGTAATCTTTCTTCAATTAGTTTTATTGTTTGTAAAGCAATATTAAAGTCAGTAAATTTATTAACTTGTAAAGTAGATACGTCTTCAGCATTACCCTCACGGATAGCACCATTAGGACTTTCAGATAAAGTTTTTAGTCTTGTACTTGAATTAGGTTTAACGAGAAATAATACTTTAGCAGCTGCTGCTGATCCCTCAACGATTGATCTATATAAAGCCTCTAAGCTACGAAGATCGCCAATATATTCTTCAATAAATCCTCTGCCGTAATCAGAATTATCAATAGAAGTATATCTTAATGGTACAAAAGCATTTCTATCAATAGGATAAGTTCCAATAGAAGATGGTATTATTTTATCATATATCTCTTGGTGTACTTCCCATTTTTTACCATTCATTGATCTTTTAACACAAGTATAAATTTCACAAGTGTCATCGTATCCGTCTTTTTGTTTATCTCCCTCAATTAATAGTTTTTGTTCTTCTGTTAGCGTGCTGGGAGCTACCATATCTTTTGTAATTATCTCTAAAACATTACCTATACCGTCTCTCTTAACGACAAATCTATCTAAATGATAAACTTTCATTTTTAAATCTGGGGTAATATAAAGTAAAACATTACCACAAATTAAAAGATGTTTTAAACTTTCAAATAAAGCATTTCTAAAATTATTAACTTCCATCTCATTCATAACTACTCGTTCTATTGAACCCATAGCTTTTTCAAATTCGCCTTTCATATCATCTCGTCCTGCAAGCTCAGATAAAGTAAACTCGTCAAGAGTTAGTCTAAAGAAAGGTTGATTAGGGGGAAGCAAAGCTAAAAGAAGTTTAGATGCTAGGTTATTAACACCTCTAGCTCCTATTCCTTGATAAGGAGTATAGAGAGTAGTGTGTTTAGAATGATATTCACGAGGCATTATTGAGGGAATAGTAAACTCACTTGCGTCTCGTGCTCTATCAAGGTAAGGGTCTCGTATTGCCTCTAGAGTATTATATCGTGATTTTGCTGTTTTATAGTTTGCCATAATTATCTATTAAGGTACGTTTGCACCCGTTCCACTTGAACCTACACCAACTTGTAAAGGTATTCTTAACGCTTGTTTCCCTCTTTTTTTAGAATAGCTAACAGTACTAGCTGTATTTACCTGAGGAGCTTTTGGAGCTTTATCTCTTAATCTAGCTTCACTAGCATTTATTTCTGTTGCGGGAGCTGCTGGAGTTGGCGGTGGTGGTGGGGGACTATACTTAGGTCGTGAAAATCCACACATTAGTTTAGTTCTCCTTAGTTGTTAAACGAGTATTAATTATCGTTTGTTTTAAAATGTTTTGATCATTGTCATTTAAGATCATTTTTAGATGGGATACGACACTAGCTTGACCAGCTTTTATCCAAATTTGTCGTTCTGAGTCCTTTAAATCTGGCGATTTATCAGGGAATTGTTTATCTAAATAATCTATTAATTCTTGTGAAATCATAGTTTTGTATCCAAGAGAGCAACTATTTAGCTTGTATTTTTAGGGGGATTGGTACTATTTTAAGTACGTTTTTGGTAGGAATGACCATAGTATTGCCTGCCTCAGCAATAACATATTTGCCATTTTTTAGGTCAGTTGTGAAATCTGACGCTAGAATAAAAGAATCTTTTGTTTTATTAATAACAAAACCAACACTCATACATATAGTTGGTAGCATTTGTTCTATGGTAGAAAGCTCATTCCACGAGCTATCTGAGTTTGCGTCTTCCCATAGGCAAAGTACAAATTTATACTTCGGGGGGTTTGTTGATAACCACAGTAGTATCTGTTTTAATAGTTTCTTCATTTTTATTTTCCTCAGGGGTTTTTTCTTTTGGTTTTTCGTCTTCAACAGGTATTTCTTCTAAGGTTGATCTAGTAGTGTTTTGACCAACTATTGTGTATGAAGCATTAACTGTTGGTGGAAAAGTTTTTTCTGTATCGGGAGTTCTTGCATAAAATACATCTTCATAAAGAATATCAACATTTAACCAAGTTTTCTTTTTCCATTTTTTTACAGAATTAATTGTCATCGTAATCCCTTTCTAATATCATTTCTAAATAGTGTATTGCTTTTCTTATATCTTTTTCTTTACCTTTCTTAGGGTGGCGACAAATATATTTAATTGCATTACCCTCAGCAAAAGGAAGTTTGTTTTCATTTATAAACTCAGCAGGTTGTATCTTCATACCTTTGTAATGATCTCCGTCTACTTGAGTATTTAAACTGTCGTAAGTAGAGCCTTTAAACATATCTTTATTTGGCATTTCCACTCCATAATATTGGTTGTTTCTTTTTAAAATCGTAATCAGTATTTCTTAGTATTCTAGCTAATCTAGCTTGTACTAAAGCATCTTCTTCTGTTAGTCCTTGTTTTTTGTAGCACTCTTTAACTATGCTCCATAAATTCTTTTTTCTATCTAAAGTCTTTTTAGTTTTAACTTCTCCGTATGTAGGAGCTCCTTTGTAGTTATCTGTGGCATCGCCTACAAGTATTTGATAATAAAAATTATAGTCAGCTTGTTTTTTAGTTATTCCATAAAATTCTTTAAGAGTTGGATTGTAATGTAAACCTGCAATTTGATTTAAGTCTTTATCAATACTACAAATAACTTTATTACCTTTAATAATTTTTGATGTAGCAAGTATACCTAAAATATCATCAGCTTCTAATCTAGGTCTAATATAACCATTATATTTTTTAAAAATGTAATCTCTACAAAATTTAAGAGTTAAAGGCTTTCTTTGTTTAGTTCTGTTTAATTTATAATCAGGGTATATTTCTTTTCTAAAATTATCTTTATCGCTAAACGCTGAGATAAGTTCTTTACATTGTGTATCTTGTTTGAGTGTATGATAGTAGTCGTCAATTTTTCTAACACAATCTTTCTCGTCAGAGTGCAGTGTCCATATTGCAAACTCGTCTTCGTGGTGTCCCCATCTAATAGGTTCTTCTGTAGCAAAGGCTACTTGATAAGCAACTACATCTGCATCAACTAATAATGTACTCATTACGCACTTCCTTTTGGTTTTATATTATTTAAATTAACGTGTATGACGTTTCCGTCTCTATTCTTTATTTTGTTTCTAAAATCATCTTGGTCAAAATCTTTTTCTTGAGCTTCTATAATAGGTAATACTCCTAAGTATGCTCCATGTTGTTCTATTGTTTTAAGAAAACCTGAGAGAATAGAACCTACTTGAACAGCAGGACTGTTGATCATATCCTCAGGGTGTTCGCCATCGTTATACTTTTCAAAGATACTATATTCAATTTTATCTTTTGATTTAGCATCTTCCTTATCATGAAGAACAATTATAACTTGCATTTAAGCTCCTTTAATTTTGCCCACCAAGTATCTGCTATTTTGTATAACTCGTTAGGCGATTTACTGTTTGATTTTTTTGCATTACAAGAATGGCAAATAATCCAAATGTTTTCTTTGTTGTATCCTCTATCTGCATTTAATCTATCTACAGACGGAGAGTTGTCTTGCTTACCCTGTGGTACTAAAACTGTTCCACAACAAGGACAATGACTAGGTGTAATATTTATTAACTCATCAATAGTTAATCCACAATCGTGACCTTGACGTTTTCTTTGATTGCATAAAGCATTGGAAGCCCATTTTCTCCATTTGGCGTTAGTGGGTTTCAGCCCAGTTTTTACCAACACGGTATTCAGCTCCTAAGGGTACTCTTAATTTAAAGTGTTCTCCCGCCTCAACTATACTATCTACCGCTAATTTTCCTACTTCGTCTGCTATTTCTGGTTTTGCTTCTATCTGAAATTCATCGTGAATATTTGCTACAACAAATGCGTCTTTATCTTTTAGTTTATCCCAAAGAATAATTAATGCTTTCTTCATAATAATTGCAGAGCAACTTTGATTTAAAGCATTTAACGCTGAATGTTGTGATCTAATAGTTAATATTCTTTTATCAATAGCAACTAAGTATCCTTTACTTTCTACTTTATGATAAATGTCTTCTTTAATTTCTTGTAAGAAAGGTAATACTTTATAAAACTTTTCTAATACTTCTTTAGCCTCGTGCATAGAACAATCAAGTATTTCCATAACTCTCCGTGAGCTTGCTCCATAAAGTACTGCATAAAGTATTGTCTTCGCCAATGCTCTAGATTTTAAACCTAAGTTTTTTTGATTATAAGTATGTATGTCTCCATTTAAAATTAAATCAACATACTCTTGTCCACCTGTGTATTTATAAATATAATGTCCTAAACTTCTTGCTTCAATTCCACTAGCGTCAGCTCCAACCATTACATAACCTTTAGTTGGTATAAATAATTCTCTGCATTCTTTTCCATAGGGAGAGTTAATGCTAGGTACTTGTTGTAAGTTAGGACTACGACAACTCATTCTACCTGTTGTAATATTAGTAATATAATTACTATGTATTCGTCCATCTTTAACAACTTTTAACCAAGCATTTTTACCATCACTTAACATACCTAATCTTTTTTCTATTAATAAGTATTCATTAAGTTCTCTTGCCTCAGGATAATCTAAATGTCCTAAAGTTTCTTCATCTACTATTGGCAAACCTGTTTCAGAAAACTTTTTAGGTTTCCAATTTCTAAGTTCCATAAGTCTATTTGATATTTGCTGACGACTTGATGGATTAAATTTCATTGTTTTAGATTTTCTAATAGCAACACCTTTTTTATATCCAAACTTTTTATTATTAACTTTGGGAATAAACTCTCCTAAATCAACTTGCCAATCAGGAAATCTATTTTCTAATTGTAATTTTAAATCGTGTGTTCTACCTAATAATTTTGAATGTAATTCTTGTGCTTTAGGTACATCAAAGCCAAATCCTTTTTCTTCTTGTTCTTTAAGAATGTTTGCTACTTCGTGTTCTAGTTCTACACTTTCTTTACTAAATCCTTTTTCTAAAAGTTTTTTATAAAGTAGAGAAGTTAGTTTTACATCTTGAATACAATATTCAAGCATATCTTTATTAAAATTTTTAAAGTCGTATATCTCAGCAAAATCTCCTTTATGAAAATTTAATCTTTGACCCCACGCTTTTAAACTGTGTCTACCAACTACTGATTTTTCAATGCGATTACTTGCCAACAATTTAAAGTCTACGCTATTGGCTATGTCAGGGTAGATAAGACGACTAAGGCATAGAGTATCGTGTACTAACTCAGGGCTATGAGAGTAGTCATACAAACGCTTTAAGACTGGGAGGTCGTATTTAATCACGTTATGTCCCACGACTAAGTTGTCAGCAAGTAAATCAATACCTTTCGGTATATCTCGTCCAATGAACGAAATTTCTTCTCCGTCTTTTTGCAAGACTAAGCAATGTACCTTTGTTGGATTAAATCCATCTGTTTCTATATCAAAAATTATTGGTTGTTTCATATTCTTTTAATCTCCCTGTTTCTGAATTGTATTGTAGTGTTGTTCCAATTCCTGTAATTCCTGCAAATCTATTCTTTAAAATTCTTACAGTTGTTTTTTTAGAATCGTTAGTATCTGAAGTTGATCTTTCGCAACCAATACAAATATCAGTTAGCTGACCTATTGAACCCGAACCCCTTAGTTGTCCTAAAGAAGTTTTTAATCCATCAGTATGATCTTTATTACCCTCAGGTCTTTTTAAGTGTGAGATAATTATTACACCAATATTTAATTGTTCTGTTAATGCTCTTAACTTTGTCATTAACAAATCAATAGTTTTTCTTTCATCGTTAGTTTCTAATCCACTAACAATAATAGATATATGATCTATAAATAAATATTCTATGTCTAATGCTTTTGCAAAATACTTTATCTTATTAATAATTGTATTTTCTTCTACTGATCCCCAATGATCATAAAGAAATACTTTTCCATTACCTACTGTTTCTTTGTAAGCAGTTTCTAATTCTGTTTCTGTTACATTTTCTCTATCTATGTGAATAGGTTTATTTAAATGTAATCCAATTATACCCTCACAAGTTCTTTTTAAACTTTCTTCAAGAGATATAATTCCAACTCTTTTACCTGCTTTAATTAAATGATAAGCAATTTCTTTTGTCATTAAACTCTTACCAATTCCTGAGCCACCACAAACAGTAACTATTTCTCTTTTTCTAATACCAAATAGTTTTCTATTTAATCCCTCGTATGGATAAAATGCAGTTGCCTTTTCATCTTCTTTTTTAATAACTTCCCAAAGTTCTTCTCCTGCAACAACACCATCAGGTCTATATGTTTTTGCTTCCCACATAGCTTTAATTACATTTGAACCTAAACCGTTAACTAACATTTCATTAACATCTTTTAGTTCAAAGTTTGCAATCTTAGCTTTACCTACTGTAAGAAGTTCTGCACATTTTTTAGCACACTCTTGACCTGCATCATCTTGGTCATAGAAAAATATTACTTGTTCATAGTTTTCTAAAAATTCTAATTGTTTCTTTAATGATTTAACTGCTCCGTTTACTCCATTAGGAATACCGACAACAGGATACTTATGATTAAATAGTTGACTTAAACTAATACTATCTATTTCTCCCTCACATACGCACAAAATCTTACCTTTTCCACTCCATAAGTTTTGCCCATAAAGAGTTGCTTCATTTATATTTCCTAAAGTTTTAAACTCTTTGTTTTTAAATCTTAATTTTTGAAATACAGGTTGTCTTTTTTTATTGTAGTAAGTTGCTATTTGGACTTGTTCTTTATTAACTTCTCCAACTTTATAATCCCACTTTTTACAACTTTCCAAAGTAAGTTTACGCTTAGATAAACTAATTTCTTTACCTTGTAATAACTCACTAAAGTAAACATTTTTAGGTACATTCCGATTATCTGTATTAGTGTCATTAGAATTGCTAGTAGTATTACAGACGAAACAATGAGTGTGCCCGTCAGAGTACAAAGCCATTCCATCACTTGACGGGCAGGTCGTACAAGGTAGGTGTTTAATAAATTCTGAATCATTACTCATTACTACCTACTGTTCTTGCAGAATTTAAACGATCATCTATTAATCTTTTAAGTTTGCCTTTTTCTTCTTCTAGCTGTCTTTGAAGAACACCATTTAATTTTTTATGGGCTTCATTTATATCTTCAAGATTTCTAACATGAGCATACAAAGCACGATTTTTTTCAACCATGTTTGTTAGCTTTGTAGTTAAAAGTTTTATTCTTTCATCTTTGTTATCAATTTGTTTTGTTAAATCTAAATCTCCACGATCATCAAATATTCTAGGTGTAAATTTTACCTCACTTTCAAAAGACATATCTGTACCATGATCTTTTATATTATCGTAAGTTCTTTTTTCTTTAGACATTGTTCCTCCCTATGTTGTTATCCAATTACTTGGTATTATTTTGTCAGCAAATTTAAATCCATGTTTGTTGCACCAATCTGCATAACTTGTTTTACTTCCTTTATAAATTTTGTTTTTTGAATTACCAAAGACAAATCTAATATCTAGTTTTGGTAATTGTTCTTTAACCAATAGATGTTTTTTTCTATCTTCTCGTTTAAAGAAACCTTTAATCTCAATTAGTATTCCATTCTCCAATTTAATATCAGGAGTGTACTTGTGTTTAGTAGAGGGCTTGAAGTAATCAATGACATACTTTTCGTATTTAAAATTAACCTTTCGGTTATTTAGATCGTTGATTACAGTTTCTTCAAGCCCACTACGATACTTAGAAGTCCGCTGTTTCTTCCGAAACGGGTACTTCCTTTTTCCCACTAGGTACATTGGAAACTTTCTCCTCAGTAAAGCCATAATCATAGTTAGATGACTTTCCATCAGATTCAGTGTTAGGTTTTTCAGAAACAACTTCAATTAATTGGACTGCTTTCATTCGTAAAGTCACTCCAACTCCTTGTAAGTTATTTGCCCAAGAAACCATTTGAAAGGCGATCTTCATTTTACTTCCATTATAAACAAGCTGTTGTTCTGCAACTGTTTTATCTGAATTTAAAATCTTTGGTCTTTGTTCAAAGTCAGTTCCGTCTTTCTTTTTTACTTTATTGATAAGTTTAAATTTAAACTCAACACCACCCTCTTTCAGTGCTTTATACTGATTGTGTGGTGCACGCTTATCGCTGTTTTCCTTTTCTTGACGAGCTTTTAAAGTCTCCTCATATATCTTAATAAAAGGTGCAGCGTCTTGATCTGATAAAGTAAGGTTTACCGAAAACTTACCTCGCTTTTCAAACTGTGTATCGGGAGTAAATAAGTAATTATAATTACCCGTACCCACAGGTGTCGTATGTATCATTTTTTCATTTATCATTTGTGTTTTACCTCCAAGAGTGTCTCTAATGTTGTTCTCCTTTGTGAGAATATATCGTAAGCGAGACTATTTACTTACAAATACAGCCATATAAAATTCCTGTGTCATCATTCATTACATAGGCGTTAAATGGTGGTTCGTGATAAGTTGTTAAATACAATCTTAATATATCACAAAGATCAAAACAATTTACTTCACTTAATAGTTCTATACCTTTTGTCATTTCTTTCGTTACTTCAACAAGTTGATACAAACCATCATTTAATAATATTAAATCCATAATTTACAGGTCTTTCATATCTTTAGTATGTCGCCACTCATAGTATTTTTCTTTTCTATTAGTAATTACGTTTAAAGATTTAATGTCTTTCTTTTTAGGATAGATATAACCAAATACACCTTTATCAATTTCTTCAAATTTATAACCTGCACCAAGTTCTATTCTGTTTGCAGTTCTTAAATCTTCTTTATTAACTTCATACAGTTCCCCTTTAATACTGTACTGAGAGTTTTCTTTTCTTGTCACATAAGGAAACCAAAAACCTGTCATCATAAAACCTTTTGCTTCTGTAATATAATTACCAATTTTTTTACTTCTTTTTAAAACATAATCTAATGCGTAGCCCTCTTTTAAACTTCCATATACAAATAATTTCATTGTCTTTTCTTCTTTCTTTTTATTAAGTTTGTTAATTAACTTATGGTATTCGGCAATGTCCTTGTCGTTCATCATAATATATAATCATTAGTCTCGCTTTCACAACTATTTAACTAAAAAAATAACTACTGTTTGCTATTTCATTAATGTCTAAATTTCCACGAGCAGGTGGAGGTGTTAAGCGAGATTTATATTTTTCGGGCAGCTGGGCTTCCCAACTTCTGTATAAAACATCAAGGTAATCATCTTTAAATAAATCAATCGCAGCTTTACGAATTATTTTATTTAGTTGATCTATTCTGTTTGGTGTAGTTCCAAAACTATCGTGTACCATTAATAAGTTTTCAATAGGAAACTCATCGTTCTTACAATACAAAGCAACAGCTTGGTTCAAAGCACCATCTAAACTATGAACAATGTTAGGAGACACTGATGAAGAATAACGTCTAGAATCCTTCCTATTTATTTCTCGTCTATAAGTAGTGTAAACTAACGATCCTGCAATCGCAGTTTTAACTCTAAAAGGTACATCATACCTGTAGTCCATTTCCACAGGAAAGCCCATAGGAGTTTTCCATTTCATTTTTAAGTTTGCCTGAGCAAATAGTTTTGCACAATCTTGAAACCACTTCATTAGTTGAGCTTCTAAATCTATTTCTTCTTCCATTTTTTCCCATACAATTTTAGCTAACCAACGACAATCACTAAACCCGTCATCTGCTAAAACTTTTTTATCGGGATCAAACTCTATAATTTTTTTATATTCATCAAAGATTTGTTGTCTAGCACCATAGGGCTTAAGCGAGTAAACATAAGTCATTACATTTCGCTTCACAATTTTTCTTGTAATACCAAATTGCAACCAACGATTTGCTTCGGCACTTCCCTGTCCAGCAAGAGTCTCAGCTTTTGCTTTTACTCGTTCTGCAACTGCACGGTATATATCTTGTGGCACTTTACTAGGAAGTACATTTACTTTTCTAGCTGTTTGTTCATCTCTCATTAATATTGAAAGCACTTGTAATCCTGAACAAGTAGCGTCCATAGACACAGGTAAATTACATTCGTAATCTAAACCCTGAAGTTTAGCTTGTTTTAGATGGTAGCAAGTTTTAAGAAACTCCATAGGTTTATCTGCGTAGTTCCAACCTTTGTTATCCAGAGGTGCATCAGCGTAGCTAATAAACTCGTCTAACTTCTCATCAGTAAATTTATATCGGTCATCAAAGGAAATCTTATCATTACCCCAAGTATTAGAAGCGTGAACCCATAGCCAATACTTACCTTTCTCGCCTAACCTTTCACTATTTGCAAAGCTAATTAACGACTTAATTTTTTGATCAGTCTGATAGGTCACGGTAGTTCCCATACAATACAATCTTCCTCGCTTATCAGCGAAAATTGCAAAGTATATTCTTTCAAATTCTAAGTATTCTAAAGCAAGTTCCATTGCCACTAGCGTGTTTAATACTTTAGACTTTCTCGCTATCTCATCATTATAAACTCTATTTAAATCACGCTTATATTTTATACGAAGCTCTAGTATTTCATCAACTTTTGGGTCTCGGTAAATACCCTTAGGTTTTTTTCTTGCGTCTAATAAACTTTCTCTGTCAGGAAACTTACCTAACCTTAAGTTTTTATCCCATATATCTTTAAAAATATTAAACATATCTTTATCAATTTTAAATGCAACAGATTGCAAGTGGTTTACACTATCGTAAAAATCTTTTAGTTCTTTGTTATCTAACAGGTGTAAGTATTCGTAATCGTGAGTTTTAATTAAAGGTTGTTTAGTTAAATACTCGTTCTGAAATCCACCATTAAATGCAGTAGTGTAGTTTTTAGGTGGTACTATCATCGCTTTGTAATACGGTGTAAGTACGCTACAGTTAAACGAGTTATCATCTATCTTTTTTTGCACTTCGTCTTTTAACACTAGGTAATTAACTGTTTTGTGCCTACTTTCTCTAACTGGTTTTAAACGACAAAGTCCTGTGTGTTTGATGGTGAGATCAACTAACTTTAAACCTACTAATGCTTGTTTTTTTATATCCCACTTATCAACTTCAACCTTGTACTTGTTTAACGTGTGAGCAAATACTCGCTTACGATGTTTGACATTGTTAGTTCTTTTAATTAAATCTCTTAAAACAACTGTGTGAAGGTGTGGTTCTTTCTCCTTAAAAATATTATTTTGTAGCTCTAGTTCAATCATACTTCCAATTTGTTGAGCTGTCTGAGCTAAAGTTTTTTTACTCGCTATACAATCTATTATTATCTTTAGTGTTATTAATGCTACCTTTTTTGAATCATCTAAATCTCTTAATGGCAGAGCTGCCGTGTGTCTTCGCCCAGCTGTAGATAATTCTCGCTTAACAAAAACGTCAATCTTCTCTGATAATGGTACTAATAATTGTTTCTGGACATAGATGAACGGAGGTGTAACTGAGTTTCTACCTTTTTTCTCGTTCTTCTGTATCTGTTGTTTATATCTATCAACTCCCTTTTTGATCCAAGTTCCCTGTCTTTCTAGTTCCCTGTTTTCTAGTTCCCTGTTTTCTAATCCACTTGTAGTATTTTCTATATTAGTCGTCATAAACTCCTCAAGTTATTGTTAATTAAATGTAAACCTTTTTTATAGCATCTTTAAGATCGTCTTTTGTTGGGTGGTTATATCTTTGGGTCATTCTTATATCTTTATGACCTGCAATTTTCTGCACTACTTCTATTCCAATCTTTTTCTTTAACAAACGAGTAATACAAGTATGTCTTAGTGAGTGTATGACAAAATCTTTTTCATGTTCCATGCCTAGTTTTTTTCTTACCATTCCCCAAGCGTGTTCAACTGCGTGAATTGATAAAGGAAAAGGTTTTTTCAACCCCATTAACTTTCTTCTTGCAAGTATTCTTTCAACTTCTGTAAAAATAGGAACAAATCTGTCGTCTCCTGTTTTTGTATCTACTAAATATATAAATCCGTCTTTTACTCTATCCCAAGTAAGATTTAAAAGTTCACTTAATCTACAACCTGTTAGTATTAAACATTCCCAAAGATCAGCTTCATCGTCTCTATAATTTGAACGAGCAGTTAAAAGTAATTTACTTTGTAGTTCTTTACTTACGACAAATTCTCGTTTGTTATTTTCTTTTTCGTATTCAATTAAAGGCAATCCCCATTTAAATTGAAAACCTTTAACACCTCTTGCCCAAGTACATAATTTAGATAAAGCGGCTAATTTACGATTTATAGTTCCATTCTTGTACTCTAGTTTACCCTTGCAATGAGTTTTAAATTCCCTTACATTTTCGGTAGCAAGTTCATTTAATATGTTTTTAAATCCATAAAATTTAGCAAAAACTTCAGCATTTTTAATACTAAGTTTACCATTTTTTTGATTTAACCATTCTAAATTACTTACCTTTGTTATAGCTGTTTCTAGTGTGATTTTAGTATTAAGCATAGCACTTACTCCTATTTTATATTAATGATCTACCTTTTAAAAAATAAGCCCTATACCAATACAATTCTAAAGTCAATACTAATACTACTTTGCAATCGCACCTTTATAAAACCTAGTTTGCAATCGCAACTTATGATAGTGAATTTTTTTTTCAATTTTTAGTTGAATTTAGAATAATTCTAAAGTAGATATTTAAAAATGACTTTTGAATTTAAGCACCCAAACTATTATAAAAAATTATATTCAGGAAATAATAAAACAAATAATAAAAGTAAAAATAATAATTCAAATAATAGTAAAGCGAGTAATACAAAAACTAATACAACATCTAGTACAGCAAATAGAACAACAGCTCAAAATTTTAAGGGTTAAAATTCTCGCTTAACTGAGTTGAAATTTATAGTTAATAAATCAAAATTTAATTTCAGGTAGCAGGAACTAACACAGCAAGTTTTTTTATAATTTGTATTACTTGTTGTATTTGTTGTTGTAGTTGAACGAGTTAATTTCTTAACGAGTAATACTTTAATTTTTAAGTTAGTCGTTTAATTAGATTATATTTTATAGATAGTATTAGATTTTTTATATTTCCCCACGCACCTAGCACTAAAATATAATTCTCGTTAAGCAGATTTACAAAGTAAGATTAAACCACCAATAATTGAAACCATAGAAACTAACAGCATCAAACCCATTTCATTAATAGATATAAACATAAAAATCATACCTAGAAAAAACATCATAAAGAATAAGAATTGAATTAAATTTCTCATTGTAATTATTAGCCCTTTATTTTTTGGTGTTTATCTCAGGTAAAGAGGTCAAATCAAAAACCTAAGATAAACGACCATTTGTTAAATTTGTTGTAAATATACCACATATTGTGTGATAAAAATGCAACACTACCAATATAGGTATTATTAACAATAAAACAAGTTTTAATTTACAAATTATTTCTGTATAAATATTACTTTAAACATTAAAAAAAAATAAAACAGAAAGAGGTCAATATGTGTTTAATAATTCAGGGTAAACCGAAACACTTTACCAAAGAAATAATAAGAAAAGCATTTAATCAAAACCCACATGGTTTTGGTTTAATGTATTTATGTAAAGATACGAATAGAGTTATTACTAAAAAATTCTTTACTAAAAAAATAAATAAAATTCAAAAAGTATGTAAAGAGCATTTTAAAAAAGCAGATGAAATAGCTTTACACTTTAGAATTACAACTCAGGGAAATACTAACAATAAAAATTGCCACCCTTTTCAAGTTCTCAATCAGGATAATGATAGTTGCGATTTATTTTTAATGCACAATAGCCCACGATTACCTGCACCACTTTTGAATAAAGAAATGTCAGATAGTTATTTTTTTTCAAAAACTATTTTAAGACCAATAGTTAAAAGAGATTACAAACTTTTAAAAAATGAAAAGTTCATAGATTGTATTGAAAAAATTACTCAGGCAGAAATGAGTTCTAGAGTTTTATTACTAGATAATTTTACAAACTCTTTTCAATTTTTGGGCAGTTGGTCAGAACATAAAAATCTAAAATATTCTAATGATAATATTATTCCGAATACTAATTATTGGAATAAAGGTTATTCAGATAATGTTTATTATGATCGTTCTTATAGAAATGATTATCAAGCTAAGAAATTTCCAAAAATAAAAGTTCAGGAAAAAGAGATAATTCCTGATGTTGTTGATAGTAAAGAATTATCAGATTTTGTTGATTTGATTGCAGGATATTCAGAAGATGAAATTAAAAAATTAGTTGATGATAATTCTGAAACTGTTGCGAGATTATTATTCGCAAATTCTAATGGCTACGATATTCAAGATAGTTCAGATTTAAAAGTATTCGTAAACGAGAATTATAATTCAACTTTTTATGATGATCTTAAACCTTATGGGAGTAATTAATTATGAAAAAACTTACTAGAAAAAAATATCCATTTAAACAATTTAAAAACTTTCATTTAGGTAGTTCTCAATTTGACACTTTAAAAATCTTTAGATCAAAAAAACAATTTACTAGAGATTTTAAAATTAGTTCAATGGACTATGTATCTAATGGAGTAATTGAAGATCATATTTTAAACAGTGTCAGTAGTTATAGAAAAAATCTAAAAAATTATACTTTAGACCACGAAAAAAACTATTGTTCTATAAATGATAATACAACAATCTTTTTACAATTAGATCGTTATATAAATACTATAATTATTTATAATTTTATTATTAAAATTTATAATGAATTAAAAAAAGATAAAATCTTAAAACCTGAGGTCAGAAAAAACTTATGGTCTTATGTTAAGCAACACACGAATATTTATTGTCCGAGTTTGCAACATAGATTGGATAAAGATTTTTTTAAACTTTATCATTTTTTTAATTATAATCAGATTAATTCATTTACTCAGTTTATTATTGAACGATCTAGAAAAAACTCAGTTCTATTCAGAGTATATTCAGAAACTTTAAAATCATTTAAAGAGGTATTGAATTATTTAGATTGGAATTTAGACCAAACGACTAAAGTTAATCAATGCACAATATCAGGTTTATATTTTAGAAATGCACAATTAACGAGTTTTTATCGTGGTATCAGTTCCGAGTGTTTACGCAGTGTCAGTACAAAGTTTAGAATTTCATTATTTAATAGTGAATTTCTTACTGATGATAGCGAGTTATTTATTAAGAATAACTTTTGTCGTTTAGCTACCAATGGAACGCAGGACTTTTCTTATAACTCAATTTGTAGAAATTTAGTTGATCGTGAAAGTTCAGATATATTTGGACTTTATTTATCATCTAAAAAGACAATCATTTTAAGTTGTGATGATAAAACTTTAAAAGATTATCCCTCAGTAAATCTTCAGGGCAATAATAATAAACTTAGAGAATATAGTTTTAGAGTTCATCATAATTTGCCATTTGCAGAAATGGAACACGAAAAAAATAAAACTGATAATCTTTATCTAGGTTTAGAAATTGAGTGTAATAAAACGAGTAGATGTCCGAGTAAAATTCATCAATTATTAGAGGAGGATATTTTATCAGGTCGTGGAGTTGTAAAATCTGACGGCAGTTTAGGTAGTCGTGGAATTGAGATTAATTTAGTTCCTATGACTTTAGACTTTGTAAAATATACTGATTTCTTTTTTAATTTTGAGAATAGAACAAAAGAATATTTATCTAGTTATAATGATACCAAGACAGGTATTCATATTCATATACCAAAAAAACTATTCACAAAATTTCAAATATCTCTTTTATTACAGTTCATTAATAAGCGAGGAAATTATAATTATATTTGTAAAGTTGGAGGTCGTGATTTAAACAATTCCGACAATAGTTATGCGAGGACTAGACCGAATATTAATTACTTTAAATGTCGTTCTACTGATAGATACTCAGCTTTAAATAATTGTAATTCTGAAACTTTAGAATTTAGATTGTTTAAAGGTAATTTGAGTTCAAAAACAATTTATAGATATTTGGAGTTTGTTCACAGTTTAGCGACTTTTGTTTTATCTAGAGAAATTAAACCTGATACGAATTACAAAGATTTCGTAAAATGGTTATTTGAGAATAAAGCAAATTATCCGATACTATATAAATTTACGATTGATTTTATTAAACCTTTATCTTTTGGAAATTTCGCAATAACAAAAAAAGTTAAAAGAGAAGATAATAGTTTTAAAAAAATTGAGAGTTTTCAAGTTAGGTATAATAAACGATATAGAGATATAAAATTTAATGTACCTGAGTTGAAATTAGCAACACCACTAAGACTAAGAAAAATCAGAGCAGTTCGTTCAGGTGTTGTTGATCGTGAAAATAACCAATAACATAGAAAGGTGGAAATATGGTTATAAATGAGAAAAAGGTAAAAACTGAGGAAAAAACAAAAAAAGAAAAGCCCTCAGGTAAACACAGATTGCGATTTGAGGGTAAGTCTAGCCCTAAGGTCGTAATAAAAAAATGGTCAATTACTTATTTTGAAAAGTCTAGACCATTAAAAAAGAAAAAAGATACTCAAATGTCTTTTCCATTTCCTGAGTTAAATCAGGATATAAATTATCCTCAGGATAATACTCAGGATAATATAAAAGATGTTAATAGTTCACCACCATCTCAGGAATAGTTCCTGAGTTTTAAACCTCAGGTAATTGTCCAAACTTTACCTGAGGTTTAAGCGAGTAAATACTTTTCCGAGTGTCGCAAAGTTCTCAGTTTTAAATTACTCGCTTAGATATATCCTCAGGTTTAGTTTAATCTCAGAAAAAAAACAGATACGCCTTGCCACTTAAAGAAACCACCAAAAAATAAAACCCTATACCCTGATAACTAAAACAAAAGATAGTATATCCTTTGTTGCAGTTGTGGTCGTTGCTCAGTTTTTCAATCTTAGTTTATTTAATACACGCAGAGGTTGTAAGGGGGTTTTTTGACAGTTAGTGCAACCAAGATACCCTTTCAAATTTTTGCGACAAAACAAAAGCTGTTGCATAAATACAACTATATGAAGTAAACGAGAAACTTCTGTCGCTTAACCCTAAGGCTATTCCTTACTTATTCGTTGATTCCTGAATATATGTGTCGGTAGTCTCGATTGCAACACTATATGTAGTCTCCAACGGGTATACCTTATGTATTCTCTAATAGTATATACTAATACTAATACTTATAGATATACTTATATAAGTATACTATAGGAGTTTTAACAAAGTAGTATTATCAGCCCTATTGTCTTTCCTTATATCCATGTGTCTTTTCTTTGACCATGTCCTAGAGTACCTTCTATGAACGACTCTAGGTCTTTCTTCAAGAGTTCTTCCCTATGGGAGTTTATTTGATTATCTGAATCTACTGCCATCTGTTCAACCCAATAGGCTACTGCAATAGACAATACATCTAATCGGTCATCATTTCTTAATGAACCTCTATCTTTAGTTATTCTAGTCATTTGATAGAACAACTGATAATTAGGGTCTTTAGTATCAAAGTCCTCTCTAATCATTTGAGGAGACACTATTAACCTATGTTGGTTCATCACAGGTTCTAAGGTATCTATGATCCTTAGTTCTTTTTGTTTGGTATGATTAACTTCATCAATAGTACAAGGATAATACCTTTGGACTACTGGTTTTAATAACTGCGTGAACATACCGTCCCCAAAGTTACTCTCAACGATTATCATATTAACTTTGGCATCACGAGCCATTGTTGCAATCTTAGTTAGATTGCTTTCTGTGTACCCACCACTTAACCCCGTGCAACTCTGCACGTATAGATTACCACCTAGTTGTTTCACTATGGCTATCCCCAATTCATCTTGTCCTCGACCAGCAGGATCAATCGCCATGACTGAACCTTTAAAATCGCTGAAGTCTTCGGATTTAAACATCGGTTTGTAGTATTTGTCCCCAGTGAATCCTACGCTTGGTAAGTCTTCACAAACATATTCAGGACTTCCTGCCCAAGCTACTTTTACTGGAGCTATGTCATTATTAATATCCATGACTATTAAATCACTTAATTTTAATGGGTATCTTTCTTTGTCAGATAAAGTTGTATCCAACATAAACTGTAGTGCAAATCCACTACGACCATAAGACGCTTCTCTTTCATTTAACTCATCTTGGTTAAATCTATCTGGGTCTATTGGTTCTAATTCTTTTAATTTTTGGTCTATAATAAATGGAGCTAGTTTACTTTCGTATCTAGTTAGTTTAACACTCTCAGGCATACGAGCCGTCCATATTCTAGTTTCATATCCTCTAGCTGGCAAATCATTATATACCGACATATCTGATTGTGGTGTACCTAAGAATATAATCTTTCCCTTAGGAGATAACACAGCTTCAAACTCTTTAACATTATCAGTTAGTTTGTCTCTCATACTTTGAGTTAAACTATTGTTTAAACTCTCACAGTCATCAGATATTATAAAGTCAGCTCTACTTCCTGTTAGCTGCCCTGTAATACCAACAGATTTAACTGATGGAGAGTGAGCTGCTTTAGCAGGAGCTACATCAAAGGATACATTACTTCCCCTTTGGTCTGCTCTAGGTGCTAAGTGCTTTAGTATGTCCATTTCAGTAATTAGTCTTTTAGTAAATGTACTGAAATCATCTGCTCTTGTTTTACTAGCAGATACTACTAAGAATTTTAAATTAGGATTTCTTAATAAGTTCCAACATACAAAGGCACTACATATCCAAGATTTACCTATACCCCTAAAGGCTTGAATAACTGCTCGTCTTGGTGCGTTTTGTAAATAGTCTGCAATATCAAATTGCACTGGAGTTGGACTTGGAAGACTTAAATGCCTCCAAGCTAGATACAGGAAATTCCTGAAATCTTGGGTTACTTCTTTCATATGATACCCTTTAAACGCCACTAGAGGCGTGTAGATGAGTCTTTATTGCTTTAGGTCTCCTTTACCTTGTAGAACGTCCGATATTTTAAACGGAAGCTCCTCAGCTAGTTTAGACATATTATTGTTGTCCTGAGGGACACAATCTATGTTATTATCCTTTAAGAATTGTCTAGCGACATTGAGATCAGAGGCTTTTACCTCAGGGTCTCTTATTCTCTCAAGTAATTTCTCAGTTAATTGCTCATGCAATTTTCCTAGTTTTTTTTCTGTATTATTTTCATTCATAATTTAAGTTCCTACTTTTGCTTGTGCCATTGTATGTGCTTTTGAAAATGACATACCTTTTCGCATTTGATCTTTCATCATACTAATATGTTTTGTTGAATGATGCACAGAATGTTTTTTAAGTGTACTCATTTGTTGTTTTGTTAATGCTTTTAATTTTTTACTCATGATTTTAACAATCCCATTTTCTTAAAGCTAATGCTTTTCTTGTTGGTCTACCTTTTTCGTCAGTCATACGACCACGAACTCCACTCATACGAGCACAGAACGATTTACGTCTTTTAGATTTTTTATCTTTAGTAGGAGCTTTTAAATTAGAACCATCTTTACGATTAAAGTAGGCTCTGCCTCTTGCATTTAATCCACCTGTAGGACTTTGATGTGCTTTTAATGTCATTATTCTAATATTAATTTTTTAATTGATTTTGAGCCATCTATGTTTGACTCTAATTCTGCCATAGATTTTATGCACTGATAAACTATATTATCGTTTTTATTAGTTCTCATTGCAACTCTTTTTCCTTTTAAACAGTCGGACATAGACTCTTGTATTCTGTGTTCCTTAATTTCCCCGTTGACAATCATAAGTAGGGCTATAATTAACTCTGACATCAATGTGCTCCACTACCGTTTGCTCTTACTTTGTCTTTTAAATCTTCAATATCTTTTAATGCCTTTTCTAATTGATCTCTTAAAAATTCTATATTGACTTTGTTAGTCATATTCATTTCTTGAGTTTCTTCCATTTTTTCTACGGACTTATATAAATCTTCTAATAAAAAATGTTGCTCTTGATCCACAGGCACTTGTTCTGATTTTTTAAGTAAATCATTTTCAAATAATTCTCTTGATGTCTCTAACGATACTAACCTTGAAGTTAGCTCAGTGTATCCGAGCACACCCATTCCGACTAGAATAATTAGGCTAGCTACGGTTTTCATCGGCATCTGCACGGCAGCTGATTCTGATATGTTTAAAGGTTTGTTATTCATTAGGTTTCACATTGACAGCCAAAGTCTTTATGACAAGTTGGACATTCATTTTTGTTTAAAGGTTTTTTTATTTTTTTAGGTTTAGGAAATTTAAAAGTAGTTAACTCATCTATAGCTTGACATTGTTTATCCCACCAGCCAAAAAACCAATAACAAAGTTTATCAATCACACTACTATTGCAACCAGTAAAGCTACACTTACGATAATTACAAAAACTTTATGGTCATTCCATAAATGTTTTAATTTGTATTTAATCATTTGTTTCATATTATTTCTTTCCTCCTTTAAATATTTGCGTTCCCTTAATGCCGTAAACACTCGCCACGACAAGAATCCAGAGATTTGTAAACCAGCTCGGAAGCTGTTGGAATTGTTCAAAAAACTCTTGAATTTTTGCAGAAGCATTTGCATCGTCACTAAAGACTCCATATGCCAGCACCAAAATTGGCAACGTAAGAATTACTAAAATTACCTCGTCCTTATAATCTGATTGACGAGCTTCTAAAAGTTTGCCCGAGTATTCAATTTCTCCTTTAGCCATTTTTTCTGCATGATGTGCTTGAGCATTTGCCATCATCATTTTAGTCTCTTGTTTTTTCTTGTAGATATGCGTACCCGCATTCATTGCTAATTTTATTGCACTAAGCCACACGATATTTACCTCTGTTTAATTTTTTAGATGTTATTCTTAAGTTTGACCTACTGTTATTTCTTGGGTTTTTATCCCTATGATCTATGTCTTTACCATCTCCTTTAGAAACTGCACCTAGAGCCATTAATCTTCGTCTAGCTTTATTTCTTGAAGCTCTATCTAATTTAGATTTTGTAGAAGATTGATATTTTCTATATTCAGTTTTATAGTTTCTACTAGGCATAAGTTTTCTTTTTAGGAAAACCTGCTTTCATTCTTGCGTATGCTTTTTTTGTAATTGTACTTTTAGATTTAGGTCTAGAAGTACCTGCTTTTTTCCTAGCGTTTATGTTTGCGTATAGTCCTCGTCTTGCCATTTTAACTCTCCGTTATTTCTGTTGGTTTACAAATAAATTTTATATAAATTAAGTTTTTGTTTGTTTCTTCTTGACCTATTTCATGTATTAATCTTGAGCTTTCCGAATAACCTCTTTTCATACAATCATTATGATCTTGTAATATAGCTGCTTGATAAGGAGGCATACATTCGTTAGCTAATCCTGAACAAACAATCATAAATAAAGTTACCTTTATCATTTTTTATGTGATCTCCTTTTATGTTTATTCATAGAAGACCACTTAATTCTACTAGGGTTTTTTGATATTGAAGTTTTTTTAAAACGACTTCTTGTTTCGTG
>TARA_R100001463_G_scaffold826_2_pt1 | contig 25512 bp, 27 predicted proteins | sample TARA_R100001463 | Tara Oceans TARA_R100001463 (sample SAMEA2622242) | marine metagenome | biome: marine biome (ENVO:00000447); feature: deep chlorophyll maximum layer (ENVO:xxxxxxxx); material: "saline water (ENVO:00002010), including plankton (ENVO:xxxxxxxx)" | depth 40 m
CTTGACATTCTTATCTTTCTCAGCAATCTCTTGCATCCATTCCCAAGTTCCATCATCTGAGAAATCATCAGCCATACATATCTCGTGAATATATCCAAGATTCTTTCTAATTGAATTGTAACTCCATTTTAAATATTTTAAATTATTTCTACTCGGTTGTATAAAACTAATTGGTTTCATTTGTTTTCTCCATTCATTATAAACCACATCATATAAAGAATCAGGTTTTATTTTCGCATTATGTTTCCCAATATTAAATAAATCACTTATTTCATAAACACTTTCTAAATCTATCAAACTTAATTGTCCATCACCAAGTCTAATTATGTTTGATGGAACAAAATCATAAAAAAATAAGTTTGTATCTTTCATTTTACTCACTAACTTCTCTGTAAATTCATCAGGTATCAAATGTGTGTCAAATTCATTATCAGATAATACTTTTCCACCCTTTGAATAATAACCAACTACACTACCACCATCAACAATCAATCCAAGTAAAGCTGGTGTTAATCCATCAAAAAAGTTTTTCTTGATAGCCATTTCAAAATTAGTTCTTCTAATGTAGTCTTTATGAAATATCTTGTAATACACATCATATTCTCTATCATAATAAATAGCTCTTCCGTGATTGACACCCATATCATCTATTCTATCGTATTTATCTCTTATTGTCTCAAAAGTATTTCCAAAACAATGAGCTATGTCTTCTAATTGAATTTTATTCACAATTAAACTCTCCAAATTTTTTATCTTGTTCTGATAATATAATTTCATCATTATCAGATACTCCCCAATCTATGTCAACATCTTTATCGTTCCAAATAAATCCCCTATAATCACTTGGGTCATAGAACTCATCAGCTTTGTATGTTACAATAGTATTGTCTTCCAATGTTCTATATCCGTGTGCAAACCCTCTTGGTATCCATAATTGGTGATGATTCTCATCACTTAAAATAGCTGAAACCCATTGTCCAAAAGTTTTAGAATCTTTCCTTACATCAACAACCACATCCAATATCGAACCCCTAACACAACTTACAAGTTTAGCTTGATAGTTTTTTTCTTGATAATGCATACCTCTTATAGTATTTTTTTTATGATTAAAAGCCACATTATCTTGAACAAAATTTACACCACTCCAATGTTTTTCTGTGTAACTTTCAAATAAATAACCTCTATTATCATGAAAAACCTTTGGCTCTATTAAAACTATTTCTTTTATTTTTAATGGTGTCTTCTTCATCTTAACTCCTATAAATAAGATATGATACTTCTTAAATGTGGATTCATTATATTATCTAACTTTAACAATTCTTTCAACTGATACATATTTAACCAAATAAAGTTATCAGGTATTTTGATTTCATCATTGGTTTCCACTAACATATTTTTTACTCTTTTTTTATAAAATCTACCGCCATCCTCTGGATACCAATGTTCAAATCTGACATCACCTTTTTTATCCACCCCATCAAAATACTCAGAAAACAATGGTTTTCTTCCACTGTGTAATGTATTTAAGTTATCATATGTAACTTGAAGTGTAGGTGATAGTAAAACTCTATCATAATTACCTGGTTCAAATTTAGCCTCTACCAAATATAAATTATCCTTTTTTATCAAACCAACAACACTAGCTTCAGTTCCCTGATCCACCATTGGTTGATTCCATCCCTTTCCTGACTCTCTTATATTGGTTTCAGTTTTAACACCAATGACTTTAAAAAACCCACCCGTGTTGTGTTCTAATGTTCCTGTTTCAGAATTTAATCCCCAACCATCGTTAACCTCATTCAAGTTTATCTCTGACACAGTAGCTGGTAAATTATCTTTTATATCTTGTAACCATCTTAAAACATCTTCTATACCTTTTTTATTATCTATACACTCTAAAAAATGATTCAATCTATCTTCAACATTACTATCAACATTATCTAATAAATCTAAAATTTTATCCTTTAACATATTTCTCCTTATATAAAACAATATTATCTTTTGATGTTTTTTCCGTATCAATGTCAGATTTGACATACTCTACTTCATAATGAATATCACCATATTTTAAATCCTTATCAAAAATATTAACAACCTCTTTTATACTTATGTCATCATTAGACCTCAATACTTTTGTTCCACTAATATCAGACTTTATAGCATTTAACACATCTTCATATGAAATATAATTCATAATTGTATTTGGTGTCAAGGCTATATCTTCTCCACTAACTATTTTTTGAAAAGTATTCTTTTTCATCTCTTTACCCAATAAAGCTGATGGTCTTAATATTAAATAATCATCACACAAATTTCTTACTATCAACTCTGAAATTCTTTTGGTGACACCATATGGTGAATCTTTAGCTTCATCAATTGATGATATAAATACAAACTTCTTATGTGGAATCTTTGTTAGTTCTCTTGTCAAAAAAACATTGTCTTCAAACAAGTTTGCCTCTACATTACTCCAATCACAATGACTCACGACAGCAGCACAATGTATTATTAAATCGTATGGTTTATAAGAGTAAGCCCCACCACAAGGTGAAAAGTCTTTTTCTGGAAAATCAAAAAGATTGTCACCTCTTTTAAATTCATCACAATCAGAAAATTGTTTCTTTAACCATTTTCCTAACCCACTACTCGTTCCTGTGACTAAGACTCTCACTCTTCGCCCTCAGCAAAAACCTCTATACACAAAACATTATCATCATTAACCATTAACATTCTACCATCAACAGTTGACATCTTCGTGTATTGTCCTTGTTTTAATGTATCAGGTAAAATACCTGAAAATGTTCTTTTCACTCCATCTTTAAAATGAATTATCTGTGTCACAGATTCTGATTTTAAAAAATAGTTAGTGCTTATCGATGATTTTAAATTTGGTTTTTTCATAACATTCCTCCATAAAATCCACCAATTTTGAAAGGTATTTTCATATTAATTGATGTATGTTCACTTGGTATGTATCTTGATTTAGGTATAACTCTAAAATCAAAACTAACTCTCGTGATTGATGTTTTATTAATTTTGTTTCCATGTTTTAAGTGACTTCCATACCACTCAGTGCATTCACCATAATCAGATTCAAAGGGAATATAATCTCCCTTATCCTCTTCAGTTTCTGCCCATAAAGTATTTGTTCCATAAGCTTTAGTTAATGGTATGAAGTAATTTAATTCATTTACTTTTTCAGCCCACTCCGCGTTTCTGTATGTTTTATCTTTATGAAACTCACCAACGGCTATATTATTTGGTAAATGTATTCTAATATCAGGTAATTCTTGATATATTATTTCTTCATTAAATCTTGGTTTTATAACCTCTTCTAAAAACTTTAAATATAAATTATTAATCGATGAATCCTCTCTCCATCTCTTATAGTAAATTTGATTCCAATGCATATACATATCCTCTTCTCTACTCAAAACAGGATATTCTTTTTCTTCGTGTAATTGAGTTAAATCATCTGTGTTCAACCAATCACAAAATAAAGGTTTAAAATCATACTTTTTAGTATCATATTTAAATTTATTCATTTGAATTTTCCTCAATATTATTTATACAATTTAATAAACATTTCTGACATAAACAAGCATTATTTTCTTTTATTTTCACTTTAGGTAAATCAAAACACCAACACTTATTTTTATTTACTCCACACACAAACTTTTCACCACATTTATGACAAGTTATTTGCATTTACACTCTCACAACCACCTTTGTGTATTTCACCTGTATTTTTATCAGCTACAACCCAACTTTTTCTATTATCTTTAAAATCTGCTAAATTACAATCTTCCCACGCTTTTTGTCTTATTTCTTCTAATCTTTCAGGTGGAACAGAAGTATTTATCATGTTTGCCCTTGTCCACTGCATTTTATCTATGTTATAATCTTTTGGTAGTTGACCATTTGCTATAACTTCATCAAACATTGGTGTTCCTGGTAAGGGCATAACTAAAAAGAAATTGGATGCGTCTAAACCATAAGTCATATTTTTCTTAGCAAATTCAATCGTTTGATTTATTTCCTCTTCTGTTTCATCTGGAAATCCAATCATATAATTAGCAGCTGCTCTCATACCAACTCTTTTTATTTCTTTAACTAATGCTTCAACATCAAAATTATCTACTCTCCATTTATTTGAACACCATTTCTGAATAATTCTTGGATTAGCAGATTCAAATGGTAAAACAATATCTCTAAAACCAGCTTCAGCTAATAACTCTATGACTTCAACATCAGGTAACCACATCTTAGAAGCTGGTGTCTTTTTTGTAAGATGAATTACATTTACACCATTAACATCAAGAATATCCATCCCAAGACCTATTATCTTTTTTAACATTCTGATAGCTCTTTTCTTTTTACCAAAAATTGAATCATCTTCTATAAAAACTTGTTTAGCCCCTATTGTATCTCTCAAGTATAACAACTCTTCTAAAACTCTTTCGTCTGACTTAACTCTAAATTTACCAATCTCACCAGCCAGTGAACCTTTCTTCTCATGTGCTATGTGACAATAAGAACAAGCAAACGGACAACCTAAAGATGTCATCATTGAAACATATTTTAAATCCTCATCCTCACCAAAATGTCCCCCATGTGGTCTTCCAATTTCCCAATACCTTTCGTTTGGTAATAAATCCCAAGCAGGCATTGGTAACTTATCTAAATCCCAAATTACTTCACCTAAACCAGATGTGTTAATAGTTTTATCATCTTTTCTATATAGTATCTTTGGAACAGAACTCCAATCATCACCACCACTTATATACACTTTCATAATTTCTTGGACTGTAATTTCAGACTCGGAAGTGCAGACTATATCAAATCCAGCATCTAAAAAAACATCATATCTAGCTCTAGCATTTACACCACCTGAGAACAATATTTTTTCTGGAAAATGTTTCTTTATTAATCTACAACAATGTAATACCATTGTTTCTTGTAGAGAGAATATGGATGTTATTCCTACAAAATCAAAATCTTTTACAACCTCTAAAATTCTGTCATCAGTAACACCTGTTCTCAACAATCCACTATCGAGAGGTGTTGGATTAAAGAAAAAGTCCTTATAGTTATCATCATCATTACCAACACAAGCGTCATACACCTCCACATCAATACCCATATCCCTTAAAGCTCCGCCTAACATCGGATAAGCTAAAGAACCATTTGGTTTACACAATGTGTCAGGCCAATTTTGTTCTGGTGGATATAACAACAAGACTCTTGGATTTCTACTCACTACTCAAACTCCCCCTCATACTCACCTTTCAAGTATTTTATAAACACTTCAGGTTGTTCTGATAATTGTTTTCTAACATCTGTGTCTATTAAATGATTTTCATCTTTTATTTTTTCAAGATTTTCTATCATTTTTTTTGTTGGGATTTTAACAAATTGAGTCTGTCCAGCTTTTTTTCTGTCAACTCTTGTAATTTTATCCCTTGAACCAGCGAAATGATGATAAACTAAATCATCATATATTCCAAAATATATTTGATGTAAATTAATTTTATTAGACCTATTTAAAGGATACCAATCTATCTTATTATCTGTGAACCAATCTAATAACAATCCCCACCAATTTGATTGACCATCTTCATGCATTTCACCCATAGCTTTATCCAATCCTTGATTAAGATACTCACTACGAAAAGCATAAAAAGCTGGATGTGGAGCTTTATAGTTTAAGTCCCACTCATGTTCTGGCTCATACATAGCGATAAACTTTTTATCATTAATTTTATCTATGAACTCATCAGTTATATCATCAATTAAAAAAGCATCTGAATCTATTCTAATAACCACATCACCATCATTTAAGTTTTCTTTAATTATTGGAAAAATGTGTCTATTACCATCAGTTGGATGATAGTGTCCACCCTTGTGAAGTCGTCTACCCTCTTCACGAACTTCAAAGTAATCAAAATTATTTTCATTTCTATCATACATTTCTTGATTCATATGTGAGAAAATAGCATAACTTTTATATGGAACTTTTATGTGTTTTTTAAATGACTCCACTTGTAAATCAACCCAATAATCATTTTTAAAATGTAGTGTATAAATATGTAACATCTAAAATCTACCACCCTTTGGAGCATCACCTCTTGGATACTGATTTAATTTTGTTAACTTATCTATTCCAGGATACTCATCTCCCATATAATGACAATCATCATAAATAGCCCTAACAAGGTCATGATTAACACTTTCCTTAAAACTCTCAATCATAACTATAGGTAATCCTAACTTATCAGCGTGATGATATGATTCATCGTGATGGTCGAAAAAACCATAGTCTTCCCAATTATCATACAATGTTGAGTATTTATCCATCACTTCAGAATTTGAAAAATAAAAATATTCTAAACATCTTGGACGATTTGGCATAAAATTACCATTAAATGGAAAATAAATACTCCCATCATTTGGATAGTGTTCTAAAACTAAGTCTGATAAAAATGCTTCATCAAATCTCGATGATATAACCCAATCATACTTAAAGTTATTTTCAGCTTCATATTCTGATTTTAAATTTATAACCTGTTGAAAACCATACCATCTACTTATTTTATGATTAAATCTTGGACACCACTTATCTTTAGTTGACTCGTGTTTCATCAATGGTTTAAAATCAATTTGTTCAGCATATTTTGATTTTTTTGGTTTATATAATTTATTAATTTCATCTTTGTATCCACCAGACCAACTAAATATAAAAACATCAACATTATCATTTACATCAAACAAATGTTTCTTATAATGTTCATGTCCTATTCTATAGTCTACATCCTGATTCCAAGCATATGCTCTTTTGTTGTGATATAAAAATCCAACAGGACCAGATAGACATAATGCTACTCTCATAATTTCTCCTCTATTTTTTTAGTTAATTTATTTATGTCAACTATCCAAGACGAGTTCATCCCACCCGAAACAGATAAAGCGTTTTTATTTATAATTACATCCTCTTTACGATTGACAAACTTTGTGTCATCAATCATAATTAAGTCTGTGTGACACATAGCATATTTTAATCGTTCATTGATTGTAAAAAATTCAGGACTATTTATAGAAATAACTTTAGTGTCTGGTTTACAAAATAAAACATTTGACATTCCACCTCCAATACAACCCGCAACATATTTTGCATTTCTAAATAATCCTACCTTTTCTTTCATTGAAAAATTCTCACAAAAAACTTCCTTATAACCATAACTTTTAAATAACTCAACAACTTCATCCTCATTAACACACATTCTCTCTTTTGTGTAATCAGTTCCAATGTTATCTGACTTTTTCTGTGTCCAAGTTCTTCGTGAGACATATATTTTTTCTTCGTTAATAGAATCATCACCAATCATAGAATCTATTAATGAAAACATAGAACTATGTGGTGGCTCTAAAGACATTCTGTTGTGAGTCAACGAAGAACCAATTATCATAGTTTCATATTTTACTTTAGGGTTTAGAAATATTAAATCATTTTTTTCTATACCTAACAAACTTAAAGTTTCATAAACAAATCTATATAAATCATCCTCCCCATCAGGAACATTTATTAATATTTTTAAATCTTTTATTTTTTTTCTCTCTTCAAAGTAAGTATACAAATAAGGGATAGTATCATAAATCCAATGAAAATAATTTGCACAATTGTATACGAAATAAAAAACAGGTCGTTTTTCTATTCTTTCTACAATTTTATTTTTACAATCCCACTCCATAGTTTCTTCATAAATAGTTCCTCTGTTGAGAGACATAAATTTCTCAATAGTGGGAAGAAGTAACTCTTCATCTGTCTTGATTAATGGTTGTGGATAATGATTACTAATACCTTCAATAACACAATTCTTAAAATAACCAACCTTTACATCTCTTTCATCTGAAAGTCTGTAAATAGTTCCTTTGGTTGATTCATCCCAATATTTAATTCTCATAATTATCCAAATCCTTTGGTGTTCCCCAACAATGATATTTATCTACATCAAATATCTTTATGTTTAAATCCGTTAGTGTATTGAAAATATTATCAATATAAAATTCACCATTACTTCTTATATTGTTTTCATATATTTTTTTAACACCATCAATGAAATACTTAGCTTTTTTAAAATAAAAAGTTCCAACTATTGCGTGATTGTTGTAAGAGTCATCAAACACTTTTTGTTTAACATATGTTTTTAATAATTTATCACCCTCAACCTCTAACCAACTATATGAACTTGGATTATTTGAAAAAGCATCATTATGTATTGTAGTCCAAACTATCACATCCGCATCTATTGATTTGTATTTTTGTTCACTCCATTCAAGACCATAATCACAAGAACTAATTAATAGTGGTTCATTTAAGTCAATATTAGAACCATCAATACCAAGTTCTGCAGTGCAAGCTTGTCCTTCTGTAACTTCATCAATAACAACAATCTCAGAGTTTTTATATTTACTTAACAACACATTATCTATCTCATACTTATCAATGTGTTCTTTCAAACAAACAAAAACATATTTATCTGCAGTTGGTAAACACTTTACAGCTTCGTGAATCATATAATCACCATTAACTTTAATCAAAGGTTTTGGTATATCATAACCCTCTTTTGAAAATCTATTTCCTTTACCTGCTAATGTTATTAAATTAATCACTCAACAATCCTATATAATCTGAACAAACACCATAAACTAATTCTGGTGTCCAATTTTCAATGTCACTTTTGTTTATTAATGGAATTATACAATTCTCATCAACTCTTGTCATATGAGCCCAAATGTGTTTATCACTTATTATAGTATAATCTTCTTCTTGATGATAAAAAACTCTTAAATTAGTGGTTACCAATTCAGATAGTGCTTCAAAATTCTTACAATGTATCCATAAATTATTTTTTCTCTTTTGTAACCAATCAAATTCAACTTCATAATCAGCATAATCATGCCCTAACCAAAACTTTCCATCAATGTAACGAATGTCAATCTCCACATCATAACCTAAATCAATAGCTTCTTGAATATAAGATTGAGTATTTTCTCTTTCAAGATTGACTCCATTAATGTTTCCTCTATGAGATATTAAAATCATAACTCTTCTATCCTTTTTGCTCTGTCATCTATTATTAAATCATATAATGGTTTTTCACCAACACTTAAATAGTCATATTTACAACCCCAACTATTTAATTGTATTCTTGTTAAATTTTTATAATTATCACCTGATAAAGAACCTCTAGCGGTGTAATATGTAACTTCCCAACCATCATCATATAATTTATTTATTTTATCTATATTTTCTTTACTTGGTATAGCATTTTCATAAATTCTATCACCATCATAAAAACAGATAGTTTCATCAATATCAACAAAAACTTTTTGTTTTCCTACATTATTTTTACTATGAATTTTCATGATATTTTCTCCAATAATTATAACACTCTATAACATCTTTTTCACTTTTAACTTGTCCTGATTTTAATATCGTTACCCAAGCTTCAAAACTCTCAACCTCTGCTGGTGTTCCAAATACAGTAACAAAATCTGTATCATAATAACCAACTCTCATACCCTTCTCAACTAATAAATTATATGCGAGAGTCACATAATATTCACCATTGTGATTTAAATCTTTTTCAATAGTTTCTTTAAAACAGTCTTTCATCACTTTACCATTTTTAAAATAATAAACACCAGTAGAAGCGTGTTCACTCATTGGGTTATCTGTGTAACACTCTTTTTCTTTTATCTCCTCCATCAAAATACCATTTGTTTTAAGAAAAGCCATCTTGGTTGAATTTAAAGTATGAGGATGTAAACCTGTATGTGTCAATATACAACCATCTAAGTCATTATTGTTCACATAGTCAAAAAAATCATATTTATTCCATATCAATGGGTTATCACAATAACAAACAATAACCTCCTCATCATCTTTAACCATATCTAAAAACGGCATCACTGTGTAGATAGGACCTTTCTTATGATTAGGTAGTGACACAACATCTGAATTTGGTGACAATTTATTTAATACTTTTTTCATATCAGTATTATTTAAATGGTCGTCATTACATATAAAAGTTATTTCATCTGTTTCACCAAACATATCTAATATGTATTCAATAATCATTTTACCATTTACTTTAATTAGTGGTTTTGGATTCGTATAACCCTTATCAACAAATCTATCACCCCTACCAGCCATCGGTATTAATACTCTCAAACTAAACTCCTTCTATACTTTTCTTCTTCCATATTTCTAAGTTTCACAATCTCTTTTTGACTTAAACATCTTGGATTAAGTCCAACCTCTCTTTGTATATGTAACATATAATCATTAATTGAACTATTCTCTTCAGTTAACACAACAGCATCTGGAAAAAGAAAATGTTCACAATTATCTGTTTTAAATTTTGTAGAATAATTAGTAAATGTTTTTGTATTTCTTACTAACCAATCTTTACATAATTTAGTGATTTTTAAACTAATATCCAAGATCTTTTTAAAATTATTTCCACAACATATCAATCCATGATTTTCTAACAATATTATTTCTTTATCAGTTTTTGGAAATACACTAGCTAAATCTTCACCAGGTGAGGTATATGGAATATAAAGATAATCATAGTCTTTTAAAACTACTTTCATTATTTCCCTTGAATTTTGTGAACATAAAATGGTGTTTAAGTAAATCGGATGTGTGTGTAAAACTATTGGTTGTTTAATCTTGGTGTGTAAATTAATTTCCATTGATGGTTTCTTTTGATTATTATTAATAGGAAATCCACCCATATTACAAACCGAATATCCATTTAACATTGAAACATCAGACATAGTATAACCTGAAGATGTTATCACAATTTTATCATCAAATTTATACGACATATTACCACCAGCACCTTGTATCAAATCATACTCAAAAGATAAACTTCTACAAGATATTAAAAATTCTTTATGTAAATCATAAAATTTTTGTAATTTAACCATTAAATCTGAATCCTCAACATTTGAAAATATTTTCATATCTACCGAATCATATGGTTTTTTACTAAAGTTTACAATTACATCAGCGTTTTCAATTTGTGGTTGAATATATTTTTTATCATCCTTGTCCCTCATTTTCATAATTGACAAAACTTGTTCTTCGGTATATCCTCTACTCTCTATATCTCTACTCAATTTCCATTCTTTGGTAAGTTCAGAATCTGTGTTTACAAATATGTTTAAATCAGATGCATCGCATACATCAGAATCATAGAGTGTATGTAATCCCTCATTTACAATTATGTCAGCTGGCTTTATAGTTACATCTCTGACAAACTTTCCAGTGTCGTGATTATAAATATTTCTTTTAATTTTACTACCTCTGACTAAATTCATAAGTTGAATGTTTCCTATGTCAAGATTATTAGCTTTAGGATTTAGATGAGTGAACTTTTTCCAATTATCATCATCTCTCTCCCACTTATGTAAGTCATCACCACTAAGATGTAAAACATCTGTATTCTTATTTGATAAAAGAAACACAATCATTTTAGCTATTGTTGTCTTACCAACACCTGAACTTCCTGATATATTTATTATTTTTTTACTCAACTTACTTTCTCTACCAAAATACCATAATTATAAAAATATAAATAGTCTATATCAGTTCCCATATAACAATTTACAGCGTGTTCAGGAGTTTCTACTATTGGTTCTCTATCATTAAAACTTGTATTTAATAAAATAGGGACACCTGTTTTATCACCAAACTTTTTAATAAAATTATAATACCATTCATTATCATTTTCAGTAACGGTTTGTAATCTAGCAGTTCCATTTAAATGAACAACTGCTGGAACTTTGTCTTTGACTTCATCTTTCCACTCTAAAACCGTAGTCATATAAGGACTATCAACATCATATTCAAACCATTTATTCACTTCCTCTCTTAAAATAGATGGAGCGAATGGTCTAAACCATTGTCTATGTTTTACTTTTTCATTTATAATGTCTTTCATATCAGGACTTGTAGGGTCACACAATATACTTCTATTACCAAGAGCTCTCCTACCTGATTCTGAGCCACCACCAAATACTGATACTATTTTTTCTTTTGTTAACAAATCTATAACATCTAAGTCATCAACAAATCGATATTTTAAATTTTCATTGTCACTCAACACCTCCATAATTTCTTCAGAATCATATGTTCCTCCAAGATATGGTGAAGAGTTATCATTCCATTTAACTCTCGGATTTCTAAATACTTGATGATAGATAAATTGTGCACCACCAATAGATAAACCACCATCATAAGGAACGGGACAAATATAAATCTGTTCCACATTGGGAAACCAATCATACATTTTTCCTACCATCACAGAATTTAAAACAACACCACCAGACATACAAATATGTTTTGGATTATATTGTTCAATGATTGGTGTCATAATTTCTCTACAAATAACCTCAGTTGCTTTTTGTAATCCAGCAGCAACATCAAAAGCATCTTGTTCACTTCTCTCTACAATTGGTTTATACTTTTCAACATTTCTATGTGTCGCTGGTGATGGACCTCCACCACCCGCTTTAAATGCGTCATAAAAATCTTTCCAATACTTTTCAGGATTACCTGGTGCAGCCATAGCCATCACCGTTCCAGCTGCTAATCCATGTGGATGTCCTGATGATAACCCAAATAACTTACCAGTATAAACTCTCCACGGTGAACCGATTGTTAACTCTTCCATTGGTATTCTTTTTATAGGTTCAATGTCTAAACCTTTTCCTCTCCAAAATGTAAATGCAGTTGAAAAAGTTTCTGTCTCACCATATTCTTTTTCTACATCTTCCCAATTAACTTTATCTGTTCCACTACCATCAATTGTAATCACAAGAGCCTCATCAAAATTACTTGAGAAAAAAGCATTAGCTGCGTGAGATTGGTGGTGTCCAACTATAAAATATTTACCACCATTTTTTTCTATCAGTTCCTTCATTTTTCTTTCAGGTTCTTTTTTAGCGAGTATATCTGGATAAGTTTTTCTAGCTCTTGGACAACCATTGACAAAATATTTCATATCATTTAATTCTGATTCAGGTAATCTTTCAAAAGCCATCTCAAGTCCATCACCTAAAGGTTCTTTTTCTCTGATAAACCTTTCTAACTCTTCGTGTATCGTAGGAACTCCATTATCTAATATACAATACGACACATCATGTCCTGGTTGAAATCCTAATATTTTCATAATCTATAACTCCTGTGTTTCTTTATTTAATTTTTTTAAAATCTTATTCATATCACTAATATAGCTTTTTTCACTAAAACATTCTTCATATCTTTTCTTTGACAATTTACTACAATCATCATAAAATGATTTATCTGTTTTAAGTCTTCTTGCTAATTGTTTTGCTTTTTCTAAATCACCCATATCAACACTCAAATGTGGAAAACAAAGTTCTTGAGTATCTAAACCTTTGTAACCAATACAAGGTATTCCGTGATAAGCACAATTCAATGCGAATGTTCCAGCTGCATGTGTTGTCATCAAATGAACACCATATTTAAATCTTGATAAATTGTTAACCCAACTTAACCAATTCATATATGGTAAGTGAGTCAAGTTTTCCATTTGTTCCTCATTTTCTATCTTTCTACCCATCGATGGTGCAAATATATCTTCATCAAACTCTTGAGCTACAATGTAAGAATCAAAACCACCATACCATCTAACCATGTTACCACCAATGATTACTCCATCTCTAGCATCAGGATTAACAATGTGTGGTTCTATTTTATCTTCAATCATTAATGATTTGTTTTGAAATACATTTTCTTTTCCTGTTAATCCTTTGTAATAATCCACATCAATTTCATTATGTGCAAATATGAAATCCATCTCCACCAATGTATTGAAAAACCATATTTGTTGATGTAATGGATAATCTTGGAAATACCAATGAGGACCCTCTTGCATAGTTCCTATCTTTTTACAAACTCTCTTCATTTGATTAATTAAATCAAATTGCATTAAATCTTCAATCTTTGTTTTTGGTATTATCACTATCCCCACATCATACATATTCTCTTCCATATTGGATAAACTACCGATGTGATGGTGTGTAGCATCAAGACCAACATACCAAGCATATTCTGTTCTCATATTATCAAAGTCTCTTGGTATCTTTCCATCAAAACCAGACTCACTAAAAAATGCTATTTTCATTTAAAATCCTACCTTTTTTCCTCTACTGAATTTATAATTATTTTCTATAAAGTAATTATCTAAAACTGATTTATATTGACTATTTTTCAAATTGTGACTTAAAGATAAAAACTCTTGAACAACTTTTTTATCTAAATATGGGTATCTTCCCTCTACCCCATAAACTCCAGTAACATATTCCTCTTTAGCTATATAAGATTCCATTGAACTATAATAGAAACTTGGCCAGGGAAATATAGTTGTTAAATCTTCAGGAAATAATCCACCAAAGTTACTATGTTTCGTAAGTCTTCTACCATTAAATCCATAATCTGAAAATATCTCATCCCCTCCAACACCTGACAGATAAATCTTTCTATCCTCTTTAATAGAATTAGAACAAATTAACGACATCCAAGCTGAACCTCTTTCATCAGCTAAATCAAAAGACTCAGTATAATCACTAGCAGTGGTTCTAATTGTCCATGCAAATCTTTCTGTATGTTCTTTTAATAGTTTTCTATGTTGTTCTCGTATTTCAACAGATTTATACAAGTGTTCCAATTCAAATATATCATTATCAAACAATTCATGTCTTCCATTTAAGACGCTCATATCTTCTGTCGTTCCGTGAACAGTGTAAGCCTTGAATGGTATTTTTTGTTTCATTAACTCACAACATATAACACCACTGTCATAACCAGAACTTAATCCAATAAAAACTTTCTTTGATGTATCTTTAGCTCTTTTACTTATCGAAAGTTCAAAAGCTCTATTCCAATCCTCAAAATGATTTTTTGTTTGATTTAAATCCCATTCAACGATTGTAAACTCCTCTATCAATTCTGATGTGGACATTTTAAAAATCATAGCTGTGTTTGGTTTAGCTTTTTTTATAACCTCGTGCCCAATTTTTTTGAGTGGGGTTTCATAAGTAGAACTACCAAAACTATTATTCGTATTTGAATAAAACAATGGTTTGGTTTTAAATGGGTCGGTTGCTATAATAATTTTATCATTTGTAAAATCCAATAGACAAATTGAAAACTCACCATCAAGTTTTTTAACAAACTCAACACCAAACTCTTTATACAAATCTACTAAACAACAACCATCACTATCGTAATCACCAAATTCTTTATAGTTATAAATCTCACCATTGTATAAACAAACTACTCCATCTTGAACAAAAGGTTGATTAGTTTTGTCTCCAGTAATACTCAATAAATTATGCACGAATGAAAAATTGTTAACTTCATCTAAAATAAAATTGGTATCATCAGGACCTCTGAATTTTAAAAAATAATTAACTTCATCAAAGTTATCTATTTTTTTATCTGTCACTAATATACTACACACTATAAAGTTCCTTATAAGTTCTTTCCATCCAATAAGCTGCATCTCTTTTTAAATTATTTGGTGGTATAGCATTAAAATGATAAACCCAACCAGCATTTACAAAGTGTAGTTTGTCTTCAAACCAAAACGCATTGTCTACAAATATTAAATTTTTTCTATATAAGTCAACTAAATTATAACAATCAGGTAAATACTTTACATCTATATTATTTTCATGTAATAGATAGTTAATGATTGTTTGGTCTGTTGCAGTTTCTAATTTAGCTATAGTGTCTATAATTTTTTTACTATTATCGTTGTAGTATTGAATTACTTTTTTATAAAAATCTTTATGATTTTTGTTAACTATTTGAAATCCACCATTTATGTAGTTCCATTGTTTTATTCTTTTACCACCAAACAACTCATCACCAAATCCACTAATACTTCTAGTTACCCATTCATAACAACCATTGTTTATCACACCACAATATTTATTCTCAGTTTCTTCAAAAAAGTTTGGACAATCTGGATGAACTATTGTGTCAGCGTCAACCATTAAAATCTGATTATAATCAATATCATTAGCTTCTAATATGTCAAATACATAATATCTTTGCCAAGTTATTTTCATATCCTCAACTGGTAGTAATAAATCTTCCCAAACAATTAATTCACAATTATGTTTATCACAAAAATGTTTCCAACTCTCTACAGAGTAATGGTATGCATTACTCCTATTGTTTCCTAAATTAATGTTAGGTATAAAAACTATATTTTTCATATAAATTGCTTTCCTAATTGTTCTTCTGTTAACTTATTAAATGGATAACCTTTATGATTTTCTTTTTCAAAAAATTCTCTTATTCCATTCCAATCATCTATGTCTCTTTGTTGTTTATCTCTGTGTTTTCTTGAAAAATAAAATCTTGGTTCTAAGAAATTATACCCATCAACTTTAAAAGAATAGTTTTCAATTAAATCATCATCACCTTGTGCACCAAATATTCTAAACTTCCCTCTGTTTTTTTCAAATATTTCAATCCCACCATTTAATTTTATAAATCCATTGTTTCCATTAAAAAGTTTGTTCCTAGCTTTAGATGATATTATTATATCCAAATCATCATTTTTTCTAATACCCATTAGTGATAAGATACCCGATTGACAAATTGTAAAATCTTCTTTCAGTATGTTAGCACCCGTTATAAATGATAAACCAGTTAAATTCTGTATCAAGGGTTTTACTCTATGTATTCTGTCATTAGTTCTTGATGTATTATATATTTGATTTTTAGTCATATAAAATGGTATATACTTTTTACCATTAATTAATCTCCCAATCATAGCACATGCTCTATGCCAACTATGTCTGATAAAACCATTATCAAACTCAACAGGACTATTCTTCAAAAATGTTCGTAATTCATCATCACTCATTAAATCTAAAGATTTATAATATTCCTCTGTCATATTATTCCAACCCATCTTGTGGTGGTCTCCAACATTTTTTCTAAACTCTGCTATCATACAATTAAAATATTGCCAGTTATCTTTATTTAATGTCTCTTTTACATTTTTAATATTTTCATTTATTGAAAAAAATTCAACTATATCTTTTACTTTTTTCAAGGTGTGATTTTGATTAATTATTTCTTTTCCTCCACCACCACTTGACAATTCCATATTCATAAAATAATCAAAACTTATTGGTTCATATTCAATGTGATTTCTTTTTATTTCTTTTGATTTCATCTGTCTCCATTTCTTCATTAATTTAAAATATTCATTATCATCTATATCGATGTCTATGTATTTAAATTTAAATTTATTCTTCCATATTACATAAGGTAAACTTAATTGGTCTCTTCTACTATTATACTTATACTCCGTCCACCAATCTTCCATATTCTTTATCACCTCTAAATCATTGTGTCTTCTGAATATTATAGTGGTTCTAGCCAAACCATTATTTTCAGGATACCCATTTTGTTTATATCTATTTACTTGTTTGTGAATAATATCCATATTGTCTTTATATTTTTTTCTTGGATGATTATCACCTAACCACTGTATAAACTGAGCTTCTTGATAAATACAACTTCTTGAATTTAAAGCACCTGTAGTAGATACTCCACATAACTTATGGTCTAATACAGCAAAATTATGTTCTGATAAATATGTATCAACTATATCATTTATATCTTTTGTTATCTGAACATCACCATCAACACAAACACTTATATCATAATCTTTAAGATGTCTATGTGGTAGTATTTTAAATCTTCTATTATCTCTAGCACCATCTGGATAAAAAGGTGTAACTAATTTAACAGTCCACTTATCAGAGGTAATTTTATCATTGTCTGTAAAACATATAAAATCCCATCCCTCCATTTCACATAAAGGTTCGTGTAGAAAAAACTCAGCATTTCCATCAATACCAAACATAGATGTATAAATTACTTTTTTATTTTTCATCTTTTAATTCCTTTACAATTTTTTTAGATGCGTTAACACAATTACCTATCTTTCCAGAAAACACATTAAATAAATTATCAGTTACCTTTTCAACTAATGTTGGTCTAGCATCATCATTATCTCTATTAGGTAACACAGTTCTAAATGTAAACATAGAGCCAATGTGTTCTGACTTATCAATGTCTATAAAAAATCTTTTAGCAGATTCAATAAATTTATCAATGTTAGTTATTGATGGATTTTTGATGATACCTTTATTTAATAAGTTATCAAACTTGGAATTATATTTTGGAAACTTACCAACATTAGTAGAATGAATTGCATGAACTACATTACCCATCACATGTAATCCAGTGTCTCCCAATGGATCGATACACATAAAAGGACCATCCATTATGACAACACTCTTATTTTTATATTGTTCAGGTAATTTAATAACTGGTTTCTCACATAACTCAAATTGATAATCCTTTTGTTTATCTGTTGACAATAGTTGATTTGAATTTGCATATGTTGAATTAACAATGTAATCATAGTTTTCTAAATCTTCTATTGTTGTATTTGAATTTAAATTTAACCTAACTAAATATTTTCCAAGTTTGTTTTTACACAACCTTTTTAAATGTGTTGGATTAAATAAAAACTCTTTAACTTTTACTACTAAATTTACAACACTTTCGCGCATGAAGTCAAGCTTTTTTTCTTTATAATGTAAATTCATTTCATTCAAAAATGTCCAATATTGTTTTGCATCAACTTTACTATCATCTTTAGCTATACAGTAATAATGTTCTACATCACCATTAACTACAGCGCCACCATATTCTTTTAAAAAACTATTTTCACTATTTATCGATGACAACGCAGTATCTTTACTTCTTGGATAATGGTAACCTCTGTGTAATCTGTATTGATTGATGTTAGATGCCTGATTCATTATGTCACTATTCTTTTCATACAAATCAACAAAGAAACCATTCTTAGATAACATCCAAGCAGTAGTGCAACCAAATATTCCACCACCAACAACAGCCACCCTTTTAAACAAAGTCTCTCTAAGTTTGTCAATTGTCTTAGCGGAAAACAAAGAATGTTGTTTATTTGTTTTAAAGTCTACTTTTTCTGATATAACTTCACTTAACATTTGAGTCAATGCATCAGAGTCATCACCATCATGAGCTAAACCAACACCATTTATAGAGTGATTTGTTTCACTACACATTCTATCATATGTAAAATTTATTTTTATATCATCAATTTTAAAACTAAATTTTAATTTCTTTTCAGTTTCAATTTTTTGTATATCATAAATTTTATTACCAAAGATGTGATATACCAAGTAGAAGTCATGCCAAGCTAAATTATATAAATTTGACATCACAAACTCACCATAATCAGACCTTGAGTTTTTTGTCCAAATAACATCTATCTCTTTTTTATTACCAATAGATTTTTTTATTTCTTGTATCTTATTTTCTCGATACATAAAAACATCATCGACATATAATTTACGATTTGTTTTTTCAGCTATTTCATATAATTCTAAAGAGGATTCGTAATCTAAAGTTAATGACTTTTCACAAAATACATTAACTCCAGCTAAAAGACAATCTTTAACTATTTCATAATGAGTTTGATTTGGTGTGGAAATAATTACCCAATCAACATCCTTTAATTTATCTTTATAAGGTAATTTACTATTAGATATAAATTTTATATCAACTTCTAAATTTTCTAATTTAGAATATAAAATTTTACCCCAATATCCAAATCCAATTAACCCTACTCTCACTTATCAATTATCTCTACTTTTGGTATGTGGGTGATAAATTTACCACCATTTTTTAAATAATCAGATTCTTTATTAATAACCTCTGTTCTGTAATTCCATGCGCCAAGATAAAAATAATCAATATCTTTAACTTTGTTTGGATTATAAGGTAAGATTTGAACATTTGTATTCGGAATATAACTATAATGCTTTAATGGTGTAGTATCTAATACATAATCAATATGATTATCATTTAGTCCACACATATTCATTACATTTGTAAATTTAGCAGTCGAACCATAACCAACAATTGACTTACCATCTTTTTTTAAAGTCTCTAATGTTTCCTTAATGTCAATCATATTGTTTTGCATTATATCTATTCTAGACTTAATAATATCAAATGAATTAGCACCATATTCCACTTCCTCATTATAATACTGAACAAGTTTTTCTGTATCAGTTTTAGGTTGATAAGAAGATTTACAAATGAAAAATCTATAAGTTCCACCATGCACTTTATATTTTTCTATATCATAAATTTTTAGATGATGTTTCTCTAATATATTCTGTAAAGCTACATAAGTAAAATAAGAATGATGTTCGTGATAGAATTGGTCGAATGCATTATATTTTAAGACTTCTAAAAATGATGGGGTTTCTATTATGAAAGTTCCTTCACTTGATAAACATCTATCTACATTTGATAAACAATCATCTAAATCTTGAACATGAGAAAAAGTATTAGCTGAATATATTAAATCCATAGCTCCATGTTCAGTTAAAATTTTATCACATACCTCATCATTCCAAAACTCATCGTAAGTTTTGATACCCATATCATTAGTCAACTTAGCAAAATTAGAACAAGGTTCAACTGCTATAGATGAATCACTTGGAAAGTGTTTTATAAAAATACCACTATTTGAACCAACCTCTAATACTTTTTTTGGATTTAATCTTTTTTGTAGTGATATTGCAGCCTGTTCAAAATGAACCTGCATTGTTATAGACCTTGAAGAATCATAAACATATTCGTGATTGAATAAATCTTTAGAATCTACATTATTATTTAAATGAACTAATTTAGTTTCAGTATCCATTACAACTTCCAAGTCGTATAAATTTGCTTTATCTTTTTTGTTTTTTAATAAATCATTTGATAATGATATTTCTTTGAATGTAATTAAGTTCTTTACATTGTCTGACATACTATACCCTCCCAATCTTTTAATGTTACATTTAGCGTTTTTGGAAACTCTGTTCCAGCTGGATTTCCTAAAAATGTTTTTACTTCAAAAACACCTTGACTTATATACTCATCTATAGCTTTTTTAACTTCAGGAAATAAACCATAATCATCAAATACAAATAATGGTTTGTCAAAATTTTCAATTGAATTGTCTATATCACTTTTTACATGCTCATAGTCGTGAACACAATCAATAAAAACCACATCTACATTTTCAAAGTTCCATCTCTCATTATAAACATCCATAACTTTATACTCAATATTTTTTCTGTCGTGATTTAATTTATCAGACTTTACATGTCTCTCTGCTAAATTATCTAGTGCTATAACTTTACCAAATAAAAAACTTAATATTCTTGTTGAGTGTCCTAAAGATGAACCAACTTCCAAAACTTTCATCTCTTTAAATTTATCATCTTGAAAGTAATCAATTAAGTCTGATTTCCATTTTAAAGATGTGGTTGTTTTTGATGTAAATTTATCTGGTAAATTTTTCATTATATCAACTTTATAATTATTCCCATCAATTAAATATTTATAATTTTCTCTGTTTAAATAAATTTCATCCTCAACCACATTTTGGTTTAATGGAAAAACTCTTTGAACTTGGTAAACTTTAGAGTGTCCTGATACACAATCTAAAACTCCACAATGATTACCTATATTTAATTTAGCCTTGCTTCTGATATATAGTTGAGTTCTAACATCCATATTTCTTAAATCTAAACAACCATCAAATTCAAAAGGAAATTCTTCCTTTGGTTTATAAGTAAAATAAAAATAAGGTAGTTTGTTTTTTTCTAAAAAATAAGTTAATATTTTTTTATTTCCTTCCTCATCATATCTTCCATCTTGACTTTCATATCTACTAGATATTAGTAATGAACCAAATTCTTTATCTCCGACAGTTTCTTTTATAATTTTGTCTCCAATTTGCTTTTCACTTTCAGAAAAGTATAATTCAGGTGTATATTTTTCACACTCACTTTTTTCAAACTGCCAAAATTTCAACATTTGTTTTACAAGTGGTATATCTTTTTTATCTTTGTCAAAAATTCTATAATGGTCGTGGTATATTTCACCAACTATGTAGTCTTTAAAACCATCAACATAAGGATTATTTTTAAATATGTATTCTACATTTAAAAAGGGGTTATCAAAAGAACCCCAATTTTGTTTTTGATTTCCAAATAGTTTTTCTAATAGTTTTACTGATGGAAGATACACTTTACAATCAGGATATTTTTCCTTTAACAATCTCGGTATAGCTGAAATGATACCCCAATCTCCTAATCCATGAGCACTTCTCATAACTGTAAATTCTTTGTTCTCTAAATAATCATCTGGTATTCTTAACCCTTGAGATTCTTCAAATCCTAATCTTTCAACTTCACCTGCTGCGTATAAATCGTTATCTAATATTCTATAAAAAATCATTTATATTCCCTCATAAAATTCATTTTGTTTTTCTTGTCTATCTATATCTTTTGGATGATAGAATGAAAATTGTTCTTCAGCTGGTAAGTAAGTATGTTCTTTATATCCTGTTAATACTTCGTGAACTTTATTCTTCCATAATATGTTTGGACGATTTCTCCAAATTCTACCTTGATAATCTGGAAAGTTTACCCAACCGTTTTCATCAACTCTCCAACCCCACTTATTTACATGTTCTTGTGTTAATCCATCAACCGTGTTTACTCTCGGCACCCAATATAAATCTACTGTAGGATTAGCCTTTAATATAGGTTTGAGATTCTTCATTAATGATTTATGTGGTAATTCGTCAGCATCTATATTAACAATATAGTCATTTTTGCACATACGAGTCAAGTAATTTTTTTGTCCAGCATAATCTTTTAACAAATGTCTTTGTTCAAAAGTCATTTCATGCATGGATGTCATTATATCTAATATTTCAATTGTCTTTGGATTGTCTGAATAATCATCGAGAATTACTATTTCGTCTTCTTCGTCTTTATATTTGACTAAAAACTCAAGTAATTTTTGTAGTGACACATCTTCATTATGAGTCAATATACTATAACTTAGTTTCATTTGTAACCTTTTTATTTATCTAATTGTTTTGTTTTTCTTTCTTCTTCTTTTCTATCCCTCCTAGCAGAAGAAGTTTCCCATTCAATTAATTTGATTGATTTTATATCTGATATTTTATATGTCCTAAAAGCTTTTTCATATAAAGAATAATTTTTTAGTTTTTTAAAATTTGTCTCTTCAAGTAATTTTTCTATAGGATACTCTTTTAAATAACCTATATTAATACCATTTAAAACTTTACCTTTTTTAGATAAAACAAAAACTAAAGGTTTTGGATCTTTAATGTTTTCTGCATTATATCGAAACTCAATGATAGATTGAAATCCAATTTGTGAGATACTTACCGATGTTCTCTTTCGAATCCTTTGTTTATGATTTATCTTTGTTACAGCCACTATTCTTCACTTTTACTTTTTAATAAATTATTTATGTATACCATACCACTTACAAACTCATCATAAATTGTTGGATTATCTGTGTCTATCTTTTTTTCATAAAAACCACCATTACCATTAGGAAAGTTTTCTCTTTCTTCTTCAGATATTTCAACCATTGGTGCGAAAGCCCATTTCATCTTATCATCAATATCAATTGGATACAACATTCCAATTGGTAATGTTATAAGACTTGGAATCCAAACTCTACCATGCTCTTCCTTAGCCCATTTCTTCATATCTTCACCAAGTTTTTGAAACTCTTCATTGGTTTCTTTTGTTCCAATGTATTTAGTTGAAGTTACATAACCACAATTAATACACTGCATCACTTGAGCTTCCTCTGTTCCAGCTACATGAAGTGCTTTTTCCTCACATAAAAAACAATTACCTATTAAGTCTTTCATACTGTAGCCTCATTGTTAACTTTTTTTAATTTGGGTAATTGTATCGTTTGTGGTTCAGATTTATTAACTTTTTTCAATTTTGGAAGATTAAGTCCAACTTGAGTTGAAATTTTATTTAGATATGGTGTTATAATTTTATCAAGTCTATCAGCCATTTTATCTAATGTAAACTTCTCTCTGTTGATTTTCATCAATTTAAGAGCTTTTTCTTTTACTTCATCATAATTTTTGAAACAATGATTTAAAGCATGATAAGCATTTTGTTCATTTACATTAAACCACTTAGAATCTTCAACGATAATATCTTTCCACACCTGTGATTTTGGAACTTTTTTTAACTCACCACTAAGTAACATAGAGTTCTCTGCGGTTAGAAAGTCCATTTGTCCACTCCAAGCACTCGTGATTACAGGTAAACCAACCATCGATGCTTCTAACAATGGTCTTCCAAATCCCTCACCATGTGTAAATGATACAAATGCTTTTACTTTTGGATGATTATATAATTTATTCATATCTTCTGTAGATAATGAACCATGTAATAAATAAACATTTGGTAAGTTCCAATCTGATGGGAATTTTGACTTAACTTGATTAATTTTTCTTAAACATTCTTCTCTATCCATTACAGAAAAAGTAGCTTGGTTTGTTTTTAATATCAATGCAGGTTGTTTCTTTTTATTAGCAAATGATTCATAAAATACTTTTATAGTTTTAGCAATATCTTTTCTATCTTCACCAAATTTACCTTTACCCCACAATCCAACATGTAAGAAACAAAAGTCTTCTTTAATATCATCAACTAAATCCAATGATGAATTATCCAATGGTTTAAACACCTCATCATCTACACCTTCAAACAATGTTTCTATTGGTTTTTCTAATTTAACCTCACCCACTTTTTGTTTCTGTCCATTTTGATGTTGTTGTATTTTCTCATAAAGCGCTTTAACAAATCCTTTTTTAGAATGTTCTGATGGAACAATATTTAAATCCATTTTGTTACAACTTTCAATCCAAACATTTGAAACTGCATTTGTTTCAATACCAGCTGTTATCCCAATATTTATCTTACCATAAGTTTGATATTCATTTGGTATTCTAATGTCTACATAAACATCAGGTTGTTTATCTATATTTGGCTCTGACAAAATACAATCAATAATGTTTTTATCTAACTCTTTATCTAAAGCATTTCTTGGTGTCTCACCCCACGGCACATCAAAGATTTTAATATCAAACTTGTCATGTTTCATAAAAGCTCTAACTAAATCTCTAGCGTGGTCACCATATCCACTTCTTGATGATACAGGTGCACATATTAACATTACTTTTTTCATTACACAACCTCCAATGTATATTTTTCTCTTGGTTTCCATTTTTCAAATGTGGTGTCTATAGCTTCTATAAATGATTCTGATAAGTGTTTAGAAGTCATTCTACCATCACCATTTACAAATTGTCTTCCCAATTCACCACATCTTTCTCTCTCTTCAGGACCTACTTTGTACCATTCCAATAATGACTCACCAGCATCCTCGAATGAACATCTATCATCAAAGATGTATGG
>TARA_R100001463_G_scaffold115330_1_pt1 | contig 25381 bp, 11 predicted proteins | sample TARA_R100001463 | Tara Oceans TARA_R100001463 (sample SAMEA2622242) | marine metagenome | biome: marine biome (ENVO:00000447); feature: deep chlorophyll maximum layer (ENVO:xxxxxxxx); material: "saline water (ENVO:00002010), including plankton (ENVO:xxxxxxxx)" | depth 40 m
CCACGACGAATCGGGTAAATGGGAAAGGCCGGACAATATCCTCAACAACTGGAGAGTTACAAAGACGACGCTAAGATTAGGTAGTAAAGTCGTAGGTAAATGCATGATGGGGTCTACAAGCAATGCTTTAGACAAAGGTGGTGCAAATTTTAAAAAATTATATTATGCTTCAGACGTCACGAAAAGAAACCGCAATGGACAGACTAGCTCAGGATTATATAGTTTGTTCATACCTATGGAATGGAACTACGAAGGATTCATTGATTCTTATGGACTACCTGTATTCGAAACGCCAAAAGACGCAGTTAAAGACGCACAGGGTGATTTAATAACAACAGGCGTTATAGAACATTGGGAAAATGAAGTTGATGGTCTTAAAGATGATCAGGATAGTTTAAACGAATATTATAGACAGTTTCCTCGTACAGAGAAACATGCTTTTAGAGATGAAGCAAAGTTATCTTTATTTAATCTAACTAAAATTTACGAGCAAATAGATTACAATGAAGATATTAAAAATAAAGTTTTAGTTACTCAAGGTAATTTTCAGTGGGCTGGTGGTGTAAAAGATACTACAGTTAATTTTTACCCTGAAAAAAATGGTAGATTTCTTGTGTCTTGGATTCCACCTAGAAATTTACAAAACCGTGTGATAATAAAAAATGGAGTTAAATATCCTGGCAATGAACACATTGGTGCTTTTGGTTGTGACTCTTACGATATATCAGGTACCGTAGATAAACAAGGTTCTAAAGGATCTTTGCACGGTCTAACTAAGTTTAGCATGGAAGACGCTCCATTTAATATGTTTTTTTTAGAGTACATATCAAGACCACCAACAGCAGAAATATTCTTTGAAGATGTACTAATGGCATTGCATTTTTATGGCATGCCTATACTAGCAGAAAATAATAAACCTCGATTGTTGTATTATTTAAAACGTAGGGGTTATAGAAGATTTTCAATTAATAGACCTGATAAACTTTATAATAAGCTTTCAGTTGCAGAAAGAGAAATAGGCGGAATACCTAACTCATCAGAAGATATTAAGCAAGCGCATGCCGCTGCTATTGAGTCTTATATAGAAGATTATGTAGGGTTAAAAGAAAATGAACATGGAAATATGTATTTTCAAAGAACTTTAGAAGATTGGGCTAAATTCAATATAAACAATAGAACAAAATTTGACGCTACGATTAGCTCTGGCTTAGCCATAATGGCTTGTAATAAAAATAAATATACACCAGTAAACATACAACAACGAGATCCAGTTAACATATCGTTTAAAAAATATGATAACACAGGTTACATTTCAAAAATAATACAATAAATGGTTTATACTAATGTAAATAGTTCCTTTCCAAGTCAGGTGGTACCGGACGCAGAAAAGAATACTTTAGACTACGGTTATCAAGTAGGTAGAGCTATTGAGAACGAATGGTTTAGAGGTGATCGCGGGTTAGGAGCCGGTGGTCGCTTTGGTAATAACTGGCAAGATTTTCATAGATTAAGATTATATGCTAGAGGCGAGCAATCTGTAGCTAAGTATAAAGATGAGTTGTCAATTAATGGTGATTTGTCTTATTTAAATTTAGACTGGAAACCCGTTGCTGTATTGTCTAAGTTTGTAGATATTGTAGTTAATGGTATGACTGATAAAGGTTATGAAATAAAATCTTTTGCTACAGATCCTTACTCTACCAAAAAAAGAACAGCTCACGCAACTGGTTTAGCTAAAGATGCTTTTGCTAAAGATCTTATAGCTCAAGCAGAAGGAAACTTAGGTGTAAACTTAAAAAACACTAATGTACCTGCAGATGATTTGCCTAGAACTAAAGAAGAACTAGAACTTCACATGCAGCTTAGTTACAAGCAAGCTATTGAAATAGCTGAAGAAGAGCTTATACAAAATGTTTTTAGTTTTAACAAGTATCACGAGTTAAAGAAAAGGTTAGCTTACGATTTAGTTACTATAGGTATTAGTTGCGCTAAAACAGATTTTAATTTAGCTAATGGTATCACAATTGATTATGTAGATCCTGCTAATTTAGTTTATTCGTACACAGAAGATCCTAACTTTGAAGATACATATTACGTTGGTGAAGTTAAAAGTGTAAGTTTAGAAGAAGTTAAAAAACAATTTCCGTATTTAACTGACTCTGAGCTAGAAGAAATACAAAAATATCCTGGCGATTCTAATTATACTAGAAACTATTGGGGTCAAGATGATAGCTATAATAATGTCCAAGTTTTATACTTTGAATATAAAACTTATAATAATCAAGTATTTAAAATAAAAGAAACAGATCAAGGTTTAGAAAAAGCTTTAGAAAAGCCTGGTGATTTTAATCCACCAGCAAATGATAACTTTGAAAGAGTGCATAGAGCTATAGAGGTTTTATATAGCGGAGCTAAAATACTTGGGCATGAAAAGATGCTTAAGTGGGAGTTAGCTGAAAACATGACAAGACCTTACAGTGATCAGACTAAAGTTCAAATGAACTACGCTATATCTGCTCCTCGAATGTACAAGGGTAGAATAGAAAGTTTAGTAAGCAAGTGTATTGGGTTTGCAGACATGATACAACTTACTCATTTAAAAATACAACAAGTACTTGCCCGCATGGTACCAGATGGAGTGTTTGTAGACGTTGATGGTTTAGCAGAGGTTGACTTAGGCAACGGTACAAATTACAATCCGCAAGAAGCTTTAAACATGTACTTTCAAACTGGTAGTATTGTTGGTAGATCTAAGACTGTTGACGGTGATATAAATCCTGGCAAAGTTCCTATTCAAGAGCTACAAACCTCAAATGGTCAAGCTAAAATAGGTGCGCTAGTACAAACGTATCAATATTACTTACAAATGATACGAGATGTGACTGGTCTTAATGAAGCTAGAGATGGTAGTCAACCAGACAAAAATGCTTTAGTTGGTTTACAAAAACTAGCTGCGGCAGCATCAAACACGGCTACAAAGCACATACTACAGTCTTTAATGTATATAACGGTAAGAGCTGCAGAAAATATAAGCTTACGAGCAGCTGATATGTTAAACTTCCCATTAACTAAAAACGCATTAATGAACAGTATAAGTGTGTTTAACACAAACACGCTGTCACAAATAGAAAAATTAAACCTACATGAGTTTGGTATTTTCTTAGAGCTAGAACCAGATGAAGAAGAAAAAGCTCAGTTAGAGCAAAACATACAAGTTGCTCTACAAACTGGCGGTATAGATTTAGAAGATATTATTGATCTTAGAGAAATATCTAATTTAAAGCTCGCTAATCAAATGCTTAAAATAAAACGTAAGCAAAAGATAGAAAGAGATCAAGCTGCACAACAGCAGAATATACAAGCTCAAGCGCAAGCTAACTCGCAGACGGCAGAAAAAGCTGCTCTTGCAGAGCTCCAAAAACAACAAGCTTTAACAGAAAGCCAATTGCAATTAGAACAAGGTAAGTCTCAATTTGAAATACAACGTATGCAAACAGAGGCTGAAATTAAAAAACAATTAATGGCCGAAGAATTTAATTATAATATACAGCTTGCTGAAGCTAAAGCTAGAGTTGAAAGAGAAAAAGAGAAAGAAATAGAAAATCGTAAAGACGAGCGTGCTAGAATAATTGGAACGCAACAATCTGAAATGATATCTCAAAGACAAAACGACGAATTACCAAAAAACTTTGAGTCTGCTGGTAATGACTCGCTTGGAGGTTTTGGGCTTGAACAATTTGAGCCTCGATAAAAAATTTTTAATTATTTAATTATATTATATTATGTCAGAAGAAGTGAAACAAGAAGGTGAGTTTAAAGTTAAAAAACCTTCTAAACCTAAGAACTTAGGTAAAAAAGAAGATGTAACTAAAATAGAAATACCAAGCAGTCAAGGTGAGGTATATCAAGATGTTACAAAAGTAGAAATTAAAACTGAAGAAAATGCCGTTCAAGAGCAAAGCACAGATGCAAGCGATGATATTGTCGGACAATCCGAAGACAGTAGCGACAGCAAAGAAGTGGTTGAAGAAGTACGGGCCACCGATTCAAATGAAGAGTCCCCTATCTCTGTTATTGAAGAGGTATCGGAAGAAGAAATAAAACCTATTGAAGAGGTAAAAGAAGTTAAACAAGATGTTGTAGAACAAAAGTCTTTACCTGAAAATATTGAAAAGCTAGTTTCGTTTATGGAAGAAACTGGTGGTACAGTCGAAGATTATGTTCGATTGAATGCAGACTACACTAACGTAGATAATAATACTTTAGTAAGAGAATATTATAAACAAACACGACCGCATCTTGATCATGACGATGTTAGTCTTTTATTAGAAGACTTTAGTTACGATGAAGAGTTAGACGACGAAAAAGAAATACGCAAAAAGAAAATTGCGTTTAAAGAAGAAGTTGGAAAAGCCAAAAACTTTTTGGAAGACTTAAAAGGTAAATACTACGACGAGATCAAGTTGAGACCGGGCGTAACCCAAGAGCAACAAAAAGCTACAGACTTTTTCAATCGATACAATGAAGAGCAAAACGCCGTAAAGCAAATGCATAATGATTTTGTTGATCGTACTAACAACTTTTTGACTAATGATTTCAAAGGTTTTGATTTCACCGTTGGGGACAAAAAGTTTAGGTATGGTGTTAAAAATCCTAAGCAAGTGGCTGACGCTCAGTCCGATATTACTAATTTTATTGGGAAGTTCCTAGATAAAGAAAATAAGATATCGGATTTGTCAGGTTATCACAAAGCTTTGTACGCAGCTAGAAACGCTGATACTTTAGCTCAACATTTCTACGAACAAGGAAAAGCTGACGCTGTTAAAAACGTTATGGCTAAGTCAAAAAACATTTCGACTGAACCGCGTAAAACATCTGCTGGCGAAGTATTTGTAAATGGACTTAGAGTAAAAGCTATTAGTGGCGATGATTCTTCAAAACTTAAAGTTAAAAAAATAACAATTAAAAAATAATTAATCATGCCTGGAATTGATCCATTATTTGGGAGTATTGTCCCATCTCAAAAACAACAATTGCTAGACACTAACTACCTGTCATTTAATGGCGGTACTGGTGATGGCGATTCTGATACATTTGCTCAACAATATCTACCTGAGATTTACGAAAAAGAAATAGAGCGCTACGGAAACCGTACACTTTCTGGATTTTTACGTATGGTAGGAGCTGAAATGCCTATGACTTCTGACCAAGTAATTTGGTCTGAACAAAACCGTTTGCACATTGCTTACGACGGATGTACTAACACTGGGGGTACTAGTACTATTACTATTCCTATTGCCGCAGACGTTAAAAACGTAATTTCAGTAAACCAAACTGTAGTGCTACTAGATGCTGCTGGTAATGAGTTAAAAGCTGTAGTAATATCTTCTAACTTAACAACTGGAGATGTAGTTGTAGCTCCTTACACTGCTGCAGACACTTCTGGTCTTGGTGGAACTGTAAAAATGTTTGTATACGGCTCTGAGTATTCAAAAGGTTCATCTTTACCTAACAACACCTCAGCTACTACAACTGATGGCTTTGTAAGTGTAGACCCTTCGTTTACTCAGTTTTCTAACTCACCAATTATTATCCGAAGCAAATATGTTGTTTCTGGTTCTGACACTGCTCAGATTGGTTGGGTTGAAGTAGCTACTGAAGACGGAACTGGAGGGTATCTATGGTACTTAAAGGCTGAGTCTGAAACAAGACTACGTTTTGAAGATTACCTAGAAATGTCAGTAATTGAAGGTGAAAAAGCTGCAACTGGTTCTGCCGCTGCTGACCCTGCAAACGGCTTTAAAGGTACAGAAGGTCTGTTTGCTGCTATTCAAACTCGTGGTAACGAAGAAGTAGGTTTTAATGCTTCTGGTGATAAACTAGAAGAATTTGATGCTATTCTACGTAACCTAGACACGCAAGGAGCTATTGAAGAAAACATGCTTTTCTTGAATCGTGAAACTGCGCTAGGATTTGACGATATGCTAGCTGGAGTAGGCGCTCCACAAGGCGCTGGTTCAAACTACGGTGGTGGTAGTTCTTATGGTATCTTCGAAAATTCAGAAGATATGGCGTTGAATTTAGGATTCAATGGTTTCCGCAGAGGTTCTTACGACTTCTACAAAACTGACTGGAAATACCTAAACGATGCTTCTACAAGAGGTGCTATCAAAGCAGACGCTACAACTTATGGTGTAAGCGCTATTGACGGAGTATTAATCCCTGCAGGTACATCGACAGTGTATGACCAAATTCTTGGTACTAACATACGTCGCCCATTCTTACACGTACGATATAGAGCGTCACAAACTGACGATCGTCGTATGAAGTCTTGGTTGACTGGATCTGTTGGTGGTGCTTTCACAAGTGATCTTGATGCGATGGAAGTAAACTTCCTATCTGAAAGATGTTTGTGTGTGCAAGGCGCTAATAACTTTGTATTGTTTACTCACGTAGTTGCGTAATCATAAATTTTGTAGTAATTACCCTCGTTGTACTGACGAGGGTAGTTATTACTTTTAACTAATTTTATTATATTATATCATGACAAAAACAAAAGAAAAACCTAACGTTAAAAAAAGTTGGGAAATTAAAGATAGAACATATATGGTTGTTGGTAGATACAAACCTTTAACCATGAGAATACCTTCTAAGCATAGTAGGAAAGTACCTATGCTTTGGTATGATGAAGAAACAAATACGCAGCGTGAACTTAGATATGCTACAAATATGAACTCTTGCTTTAAAGACGAGCAAGAAGGTGAGGTTACTATGGGCACTATATTATTTAGAGACGGAGCGTTAGTTGTTCCTAAAAGAAATCAAGCGTTGCAAAAATTATTATCTTTGTATCACCCATTAAAAGATAAGAAATACAAAGAGTTTGACTCCACTGTAATAGCTGATAATGAATTAGATATTATGGAGTTGCAAATTGATGCATTAAACGCTGCTCGCGGTATGAACCTAGAACATCTAGAAGCTATAATGAGAGTTGAGGTTGGTAGTAAAGTAGGTGAGTTATCGTCTAAAGAATTAAAACGAGATGCACTTGTTTTTGCTAGACAAAATCCAGCTTTGTTTTTAGATCTAGCTAAAGATGAAAATGTTCAACTTAGAAACTTTGCAATACTAGCTACTGAGGCTAATATTATAAATTTATCTCAAGATCAAAGATCATTTTCATGGGCGTCTAATGGTAAAAAACTAATGAATGTACCATTTGATGAAAATCCATACTCTGCTATGGCAGCTTTCTTTAAGACAGATGAAGGCGTAGAAGTCTTCAAGTCTATCGAGAAAAAGCTAAAATAACATGTAACAATAGTATAGGGCTCGTTCACTCGGGCCCTTATACTTAAAAAAAATATAAATGGCAATAAACGTAGATACAGTATATAAAACCGTTTTGCTAATACTCAACAAAGAACAACGGGGTTATATAACTCCTGATGAGTTTAATAAAACAGCTACACAAGTTCAATTAGATATATTTGAACAATACTTCGATGATCTTAATCAACAGCTACGTGTGCCACAAGCCGACTATGATTATGCAGATCGGCAAATGAATATAGACGAAAAAATATCTTATTTTAAAGCGCAAGGTAATTGTTTGTATAACAGCACTAACGATTATTGGAACTTACCAGCAACAGCAATTGGTAACGTTGCTTTTAATGTAAAATATGATAATGAGCCACTTGGTAAAGATGAAGTTTATTTTTACAGGCTAGGTACTATAACATATATACCTTTAACTGGTTTTCCAGTAGAGCTGCAAAGACTACAACGCAGTGATTTTTACAATATAGATAAATCCCCTTTAACTAGACCTACGGAAGATTTTCCATGCTATTTATACGAAGGTAATAAGCTACTAATAAAACCTACAAGTATAGCAACAGGTTCTACTGTAGAGGCTTCAATGATACGTAAACCTTTAGATATAAATTGGGGTTTTCAAACAAACGGACCTGGCGGATCTTATATTTGGGACTCATCTACTTCTCAAAACTTTGAACTAGAACAGTCTGAGCAAGTTAATGTTATACTTAGAATATTACAATACTCTGGTATAGTTATACGTGATCCGCAAATTATACAAGCTGCGACAGCTGAAGTAGCACAAAACGAAGCAAACAAAAAAAGTTAATAGATGTCATTACTTACAGAAAACAATCGGCAGTATTACGAAGGCGCTCAAGGCTTTAGATCAGATGGCACAACCGTACAGTTTACAACTACGTTTGATACTGACTTAAAATTTTATGCGTCTAAGCCAGACGTAGAAGAGTATGCTTTAAATAACTTTAAAATATATACTAGTTCTAATGGTATACCAGGCACTTGGGTAGAATATAAAACTTTAAACTATAGAGTAACTGGTAATACAATAAACTTCTCTGCAACAGCTACTGCTGAATTTGAAGGTAATAATGTTAGTTACATTGATATTCCAGATGCTAATTTAAATGGCCCTGTTAATATAGGTGATTATATAAAAATCACAGGGGCTACATGGAGTGGTAATACTAATTACGCGGTTATAAATAGTATAACAGATGCTGGGCTCAACAATGTTAAAAAGTATAGTTGGGATTCTGCTTTGTATGGTGAGGCTACGTATAGCGATACTGCAGCTATAGAAATACTTCAACCTATAGTTTTTACTGCTGACAATTATATTGTAGTTCAATTAAAAACATTAGATGGTGGCAACTACGGTGTTAACACTGACCAGAAAGCTTTTGGTAATGTAGTTGAAGATAACTATGGCTCATACTCTTATACTACGTTAAATGACGTTATAAATAACTTTTTAGTTGCATATGTTGGTGCTGGTAAACTTATACCTAGCGTAAAAAGAACTGATGTAATGTTTCATGCTAAGCGAGCTATGCAAGAGTTTAGTTATGATACGCTTAAAAGTGTTAACTCTCAAGAGCTAACAATACCTCATAACTTAAGCGTAGTACTACCACAAGATTACGTTAACTATGTTAACTTATATTGGGTTGACAATCAAGGTGTTCAACATCCTATACTACCTACAAATAACTTAACTAGTAATCCATACACAATACCTTTGCAAGACTCTAAAGGTGTACCTACGCAAGATAACTTTGGTAACGATATCACAGGCACGTCTATTGTAGAGGATAGATGGCAAAACAATTACTTAGAAGGAAACTATCCTGACAACGGTTTAGCTGACAATCCAGAGAGAGGTTGGGAATACTATTACGGTTGGCCTGAGTTTGGTTATGGTCAATTGTTTGGCTTAGAACCTGAGTATGGAAATATAAATGGTTATTTTAACATAAACGAAAGAGAAGGTAAAATGTCTTTTTCAGCAAACTTAGTTAATAAGATTATTGTGTTTGAATATATATCAGACGGTCTTTCAACTAACCTAGAAACAAGAGTACCTAAGCTAGCAGAAGAAGCTATGTATGCTTATATCAGTCACGCTGTTATTGCTAGCAGAATAAATCAACCTGAGTACGTCGTGCAAAGGTTAAAACGAGAAGCAAGTACTAAACTTAGAAATGCTAAGATACGTTTGTCTAACTTGAAATTAAATCAAATAGTTCAAGTTATGAGAGGTAAATCCAAATGGTTAAAACACTAAAATTAAATGGCTGAAGTTAAAAATTCTTTCCTAAAATCTAAGATGAATAAAGACTTAGATTCTAGGCTTTTACCTAATGGAGAATATAGAGATGCTGTAAACGTTCAAGTTATTAAATCTGAAAGTGAAGACGTAGGTGCGTTAGAAAATATACAAGGTAACATTAATGTTGGTGATTTTTCTAGTTTTGTAGACGAAACTTTATTTTGTGTTGGTCATTTTGTAGATCAAACTAATAGTAAAGTTTATTTGTTTTTTACAACTAATCAACTAAACTCAGGAACTAAATATAATCCTGAGGCTAAAAACTATGTATTTAGATGGTCTGATAAAGACGGTATTGAGCTTCTTGTTGAGGGTGCTTTTTTAAATTTTCATCCTAAGTTTCCAATAATAGGTGTTAACTTACTAGAACAATTATTGTTTTTTACTGACAATAGAAATCAGCCAAGAAAAATAAACGTAGATCAAGAGTTAGGTTATTATACTACAGAAGATCAGATATCTGTAGCTAAATATAATCCTTACTTAGCTATAAATGTTTACAATAAATCTAGCCAACAAGTTACTATAACCACTCCAGTTCAAGTTACACAAAAAGCTGAAAACACAATAAACGTACATGTTAATAGCACGACTGATGTTTTACCAGGTTTTTGTTTATCTTCACCTCAGTACATACAAAACGAATTAGATCAAGTTGTAGTTGCTGATGTAGATTCTGCAGAAAATATAATCACTTTTAATAGACAAGTTACATTAGATGTTGGTAATCAACTTAATTTTTTCTACACTCAAACATCTATGTTTGATGCTGTATCTGAAACATTACCTGATGGTTCAACAAACCCTTTTTACGAATTTAATTTTCGAGGAGATCCTAATTTTTTAGAAGATAAATTTGCTAAATTTAGCTATAGATTTAGATTTGATGATGGTGAATATTCTATACTAGCTCCATTTACGCAAGCGTGTTTCATTCCGAAACAAGACGGTTATTTTTTAGAAGGAGATGAAAAACAAACTTTTTCTAGCACTGTAGTTGATTTTGCTAAAAATAAAGTAAACAAAATAACGCTTCAAATACCTTTACCAGATAGAGCAGACAATATAAAAAATTCTTATAAAATATCAGAATTAGATATTATTTATAAAGAATCAGACGCATTAGCTGTACAAGTTGTAGAAACTGTTAGTGTTAGAGATATAGCTGCGGCAGCTCAAGGCTCTAATTATTTTAGTTTTGATTATGTTTCTACTAAACCATACAAGACTTTACCTGAGTCTGAGTTAGTTAGAGTTTATGATAAAACACCAGTAAAAGCTTTTTCTCAAGAAGTTTCTTCTAATAGAATTATATATGGTAATTTTCAAGACAAACATACTCCGCCAACAGGCATCAACTACCAAGTTTCTGCAACAAGAAAGTTAGAAGCAAATGATGTTGGCTCTAGTTTAGGTACTGTAGAGTACCCATCTAGCAACGTAAAAGAAAATAGAAACTATCAAGTTGGTGTAGTTTTATCTGATAAGTTTGGTAGACAATCTACGGTTATACTATCAAATAACGAGTCTACAGCTACTACAGAAGGGTTTAAAGCTGACACAGTTTATTTACCTTATAGCAAAGAAGATTCTAACGACTCGGAGTTTATGTGGAATTTTTTAGGTAACTCTTTAAAAGTACAATTTAATAGCGCTATTGGTGGTAAATCTACACCAAGACAAGATGGTGAGCCAGGTTTGTATAACGGAAATGTTGACGATGTAGACTATAACCCTCTTGGTTGGTACAGTTACAAAATAGTTGTTAAGCAGGTAGAGCAAGACTATTACAATGTTTACTCTGCAGGCGCTATGAAAGATCTACCGTTTAATTATATTACATCGTTACCTCCCACAAGCGCTTCTCCTGTAGAAGAAAACACTTCTTTTATAACTCTTTTAAACGACAATATCAATAAAATACCTAGAGATTTATCTGAAGTTGGACCTCAAGATAAAACTTTTAGAAGTTCAGTGAAGCTTTATGGTAGGGTAATGAACACCGCTAACGAGTTTGTTGTAGATGGTAACGAGCAATTCTCTGAAGCTAACGACGGTTCTCCAGGTAGATCAGAGTTTACTACAAATAATATAGAAGATCTATTTGATTTGTTTGACGTTAGTCAATTTGAAGATGTTGTAGATCGAACTATTTTTGTAACAAATCCTGTTAGTCCTTTTTACTCTTTTTATAAAGCAGATTCTAATCCTTTTGTAGCAGAGTTTATTACATCGCAAAGCTCTGATTTTCAGTTTGGTATTAACAACCAAAAAATTACCACAACGGTTGGAACTGCTGATGTTGATATTGGAGGTACTGCTGACGCTAGTTTTGATTTAACAAACAACCAAGCTGGTTTAGAAATAAAACCCGGTCAATTAGTCACTGGTACTAATATATCTCCCGATACCTATGTAGTATTATATGACGGAACTAACAACGTTGTTACATTTAATAAAAGTCAAGGAACTATTGCTAGTGGAACTACTTTAACTTTTTCAAATGTTGGTTATTTAAAAATAGAAAATTTAGCGGTTTTAGAAACAGCACCCACTGTATCTAAACTTGATATATTTTGGGAAACTACTTCATCAGGTTTAATAGAAGATTTAAACATAGCTATAGATCAAGGTGTTAGCGGTCCTGCTGGTATTAGAAACTTTGATTTCTTTTGCCCAGAAAGCGTAACGCCTGGTGATAGTTTAATTAAAGGTGATGATTTTTATTTTGTTGATGAAAATGGAGACAAGCTTGCTGTTGGTAATGTAGACCTAACAGTCTTTGATGGTAACGGTAAAGAGTTAACTGGATCAGATCTTAAGATTGAATTAAAACAACAAGGGGGTACGTCATTTGATCTTATTGTAAAAGATGAAAGTTATTTTTATTTTGAACCTTCAGCAAACGATAATATAAATCCAGTGAATCAATTTCAATTTAGTTTTACGGTTGAAACTATTGGTCCTGTTTTTACTACAATAGTACCTGTAGAAACTGATGAGTTTCCTTTTCAAATTACTAATGTAGAACCTTATTTGGAATTTAGCACAGAAGAAGCTAAAATAGCTAGACATTATAAAGCAACTACTTTGTTACGACTTTATGAAAATTTTAACGGCTCTGCTGACCCAGAAAGAAATAGAGAAGGTTTAACTTATCAAATAAGCAATATTAGAGGCCCAAGCGCCCAAGGCTATAACACTGAATTTAGAATAACAACTGTTGCCGCTAAACCTATAAATTCAAGAGCTGAAGTTTTACAAGCTAGCAAAATGATAAATAGAGGAAATGCTGGAGGCAGAGTAGAATTAGCATCAGATGCTCAGCCTAACTTTGGTACTTATATGTATGATATAACTGTTACTGACACAAACGGAACTGGTTTATCTAGAACATATAAAGATATTGTTCAAAACATATGTGTACCTTCGCTTGTTGACTACATGTGTAACATTAGTAGATCAAACAATACTGCAGTAGGTTTACCTATAACAAGTGTTGACTCAAGTTTAATACAAGGTGATGGATCAGTAGAGTTTTTTGTAGAAGATTTAGATAATTTAGATAGCTATAATGTTATACCAGAATCTAATCAAGTAGGTTACACTATTGCTAATTTAAATAACGAAACAAATGTTACCGTTGAAGGTAAAGTTTGTCCAGAAGAAGACTCTGAAAACGACGCCGTTTATTACGCTAGAGCGTTTAAGTCTAAACCAGTAGAAAACCCATCAAGTATGTTTTATGTTTTATGCCAACTTAACCAAGCTATGACAGGAGGTCAAAGTGGTGGCGCAGAATTACGAACAGAAGCTGGTATGTATGCAGCTATAGAATACAGAGAAAACGAAAACCAACCCTGGTCTATAGCGAAAGACGTTAATGATGATAATTGCGTTTACGGTAACTTATATGAAAACGATGTAGATTCAGGCGGTAACGTTAAATTAAAAGGTATGACAGCTGAAGATCCATCATCTAATATATTAACCAATCGATTAAGAATGATTAATATGTCTGGGTCTACTAGTGTTGGAAAAACAAACACAGCAGGCCCTGAAGAAGCTTTTACGTACGCGGCTATGCTGCCTGGTCCAGGAGGTAGAATTTTTGTTTTAAACGAACCCGGAGAGTACAGGGTAGCTTTTGGAAACTTATACAATAACTACAATGCGTTTACGTTTTCTGGCGCTAAATGTGGTCAAAGTCCTGATCCTTCTACAAGTTTTAATTATGAAATAGGAGATTTTACAAACGCTTCTTACGGAAGTATATTAAAAGGAATGGCTAACACAAACGTATACCAATATCAAACTAGCATAATAGGTGTAAGCAACAGTGAGCCTACATGTGATTTGGCAATGTTTGCTCCAGGATTAACTTTATATTCCGCTTCTCCAGCTGCTAGATATTTATTTACGCCAAATAAAACTCAAGCAGAATCAAGTGAAATATCAGGTCAGTTAAGTGATTTTGATGAAATATTTGGTTTGTTTGCAGATCCTGAATTATTGATTCCTTTTCAAAAAACTCAAGAATATGAAAATATAATAGATAGAATTACAAATAATAGCATGAAAGGTTTTGCTAGAATAAGAAGAGTGGATCGTTATAACGAAGCGTCAGGTATTAATATAAACAACCCAGAACAAACTAGAGACGGATCTTATCTACTAGTTATAGCACCTCAAATATACAAACAATATGATCACGGTATGATTATAAATGGACCCTGCTTTGACTCACTTGATGCTGTTAGTACTGATAGTAGTGATATAACTAATAGCGACGTGAAAAATTTTAAAAAGTAAAAAATGCCTGCAGTAGTAGAAGTTAAATTTTATAATTCGTTTTTACTTAGAAAAACAGTTACAGACACAAATGGATCTGCTCCAAACAAAGTAGTTTGGAATGGATCTACAGGTGTAGCGCCTGGTACGGCTGGAGCTTTTCCTATATACACAACAACAACAAACGACAAAGTTAAGGCTGATAAGTCTTGGGTTATAGAGGAATCTCGTATAGAAGGTGGTTATAATGAAACTGAAATGTTATACGGCGTTAAAGCTTATTTAGTAGATGATGAACCTAACGCTAGTTTTAGAATTTCAGCTCTTATTTATTCTGGCGTATTCAACTCTAGAACAGGTGTTAATGATACTAACGTGTTTAGTGTAGGTGAAGACATAACCAAAGCTCTTGATCCTGCTCTTGGTAGTATACAAAAATTATATGCTGAAGATACTAACTTAATTATATTCCAAGAAAATAAAGTTAATAGAGCGCTTATAGATAAAGATGCTATATATTCAGCCGAAGGTGATGCTACAGCTGTAAGTCAACTAAGATTAGTTATAGGTCAAATTGTACCTTACGCTGGTAATTTTGGTATAAGTAAAGACCCTAAAAGCTTTGCTGTATATGGTTATAGAAAATACTTTGCAGACAAAGATAGAAATGCTATATTAAGACTTTCTCAAGACGGTATTACAGAGATATCTAACTATGGTATGATTGATTACTTTAGAGATGAACTAAACAATATAAGCTCAGATGTTAACACTAAAGGTGAAATTATAGGTGGCTGGGATATATATACAAAGCAATATGTTCTTAGCTTACAAGGTACTAATGTAACGCCTACTCAAGAAGGCGGTGACGGCGATGATGCTAACGACGATACATATCAAACACTTTCTTTTGATGAACAAGTTTTAGGTTGGACTGGTAGATATACTTACAAACCAGAACAAATTTTTAGTATTAAAAGTAAGTTTTATACTGTAAAAAGCGGTACTATATGGGAGCATAATGCTGAGCAACCTGGTGAATCTAACAGATCTAAATTTTACGGTCTTTATTCTCCCTCTAAAATAACATTTATATTCAACCCAAACGTAAGCGCTTCTAAAGTTTTTAAAACAATAAATTATGAAGGCTCAACCGGCTGGGAAGTATCTAGTTTTAAAGGCGCCCGGTCTTTTGAAGTAAATGATACAGCTTTACCTATTACAAGCTATGATGAAGGTCAATATGTAATAGATCCTAGACAGCTTGTTAACGGAGCAACTAACCCTAACTACAACAAAGCTATATTGCAAGCTAGTTATGAAGATGTTTTTGGAGTTGAAAACCCTCCTTACCCTAGAGTTTATTCTGGTTTTTATAAAAAAGAAGGTAAGTATGTAGCTAACTTAATAAACGATAGCAGTCCAACTACAGCTGAGGTTGTTTTTGGTGGCAGTATGTCAGGGGTAAAAGGTTATTATTCTACTGTAACTATAGAAACAGACGACCTAACACAAGTGGTTGGTCAAGGTGGAGTTGCTAGAGAATTATTTGCTGCATCATCTGAATACGTGGAATCAAGTTATTAAATCAAATGGAATTAAATATACGTAGACTTACAGAAAACGACTGGGACACATTATGCTCGTGGTGGGACGCGTGGCCTGAGTGGGTCAACCCACCTAAAGATTTTTTACCTGATAACGGTACTGGTGGTCTTATTGTAGAAAAAGACGTGCCTATCGCTGCAGGTTTCATATATTATACTAATTCTAAGGGAGCTTTATTTGAATGGGTTGTATCTAATCCAGATTACAGAGAAGCTGACAGAAAAGACGCTATAGAGCTTTTAATAAAATCAGCTGAAGAAGTTTGTAAAGCTAATGGGGTTGAGTATATGTTTACTATAGGTAGATCAAAACCTTTAATTAGCATGCATGAAAAATTAGGGTGGACAGTAGATAAAAATCCATCACATGAAGTAACTAAAAAGATTAATTAATATGGGAGCAATAACAGCATTAGCCGTAGGAGCGATTGGCGCTAAAGTTATAGGTGGAGCCGTGGCAGCTAACCAAGCTGACAAAGCCGCTGATAGAGCTAAAAACGCGGCTGAAAGGGCTCAAGCAGAAATAGATAGTTTAAAAGCCAGTAGAGGTGACGTTATAAATCCTTATGAAGGCGTAACTGATTTATCGGCTATGGCTAAAGATTTAAGTTCGCAAATGAGTAATCCGTTTGCTCAGTTAGGCGTAGCAACTCAAGCAGCTGAAATGCAAGCCGAACAAGCTGATATCGCTTTAGCAAACACACTAGACACGCTTAGAGCGACTGGTGCTAGTGCTGGTGGTGCAACTGCCCTTGCTCAAGCGGCTTTACAAAGTAAAAAAGGTATTGCATCTAGTATTGAAGCTCAAGAAGCTAGCAACGAAAAAGCTAGAGCGCAAGGTGAAGCAAACCTACAACAACAAAGAATTGCAGAACAACAAAGAGTACAAAATGTAGCCATGTCTGAAGGTAGAAGAGTACAGGCTGCTGAGGCAGAAGGTAAAGCATTTGTTTTTGCTAACGAAGAAAATCGTATTAACGCTGATTTAGATAGAGCATCCGGTCAACAAGATCAAGCAAGAGCTCAACAAGCTTCTTCAAATCAAGCTAAAGCAGCTGCTTGGGGTGGGGTTGCTAGTGGTGTTGGCGATGTGCTTGGAGGTTTAGCCACGGGGGGTGCTTAAAAAAAAATAATTATGAGTTATAGAAATCCACAAGTAATATTAGATCGCTCTGCAGACATGTATATTAAATCTTTTCAAGAAAGCTCAGATGCTTTTTCAAATATATTTAAAGAAGTTCAAGAGGCTAAACAAAAACAAATAGCTTTAGTAGAAAAACAAAGGCAAGCTAAACAGCTTTATAAAAACAAAGCTACGCTACAACATCTTAAAGACTTAAACGAAACATCTTCTAGTATAACGGATCCAGACTTTTTGCAGCAATTTAAACAAACTGCTATAGGTTTGTTAGAAACCGGTGAGCCATATATACACGATGGGGTTGAGTATAGTATAGGTGCTATTGACGCTCAAACAGAACTAGCTCTTAATCCTGAACTAACAAGCGCTGAGCGTATAGCTTATTCTAATATAGTTAACAATGCACAGACATATCAGACAACCACATTAAATCAAACAGGTAAAATAATTAGCGGGTTAACACCTTTAAAAGAGCAAAAGGCTTTTGATATAGGTAACTTTGATGGCACTAATGGGTTTGATATACTTGGTGAGGGTAAAGAAGAGTATCAAAACTTAGTTGTAGCTGAATCATTGTTAAACAGAAACGCGTCTAGTGGCATTCATAAAAAGCTAGAAAGGGTTAGACAAGATGATGGTAGCTATAAAAATATTATGAATGTGTCTGTTCAGATGGACACAAATAGTGATGTATGGGCATCTTTAAAAGAAGCTTATGATTTAGAAGATTCAGATGCTAATTTTATTTGGTCTAGAGATGTAGACAAATGGGCTAATGGCAATGGTTTAATTACTAAATTACCTGAATTAATTGACACCAACGATGCGCTGCGTACATCTGGTTTTCTTAACGATCAAGACACGCCAACAGGTAAAGGCTTTAATTCTAATTCTATAATATCAATAAACCCTCAAGGTGATGACGAAATAGTTACCACAGAAAGACACTTTAACGTAGAAATGCTTACGGAAGACATTACGTACAAGTCTATGTTAGATAGTAAAGCTAAAGGTTTATTGCAAATGCCTTTAGACGAACAGCTTAAGTATATAAAATATAATTTAGGTAAATCTTTTGCTAAAGAAGATTGGATAGGCAAAGGTGAAACTAGCCAAATACAATTTATAAAAGACAGTCTTGAGCATAACGACTTAATAAGAATGTTTGGTAACAAACAGGTTGAAACTAGAACAGCTACAGAACAGGACGTTGCTAGATACAAAGAAGAGTTTCCAGAGTACGAAGAACAAAATCCTTTAATTGCTGGTGAAAGTAAAATTTACTATACTAAAACAAAAGAAGAGCGCCGTAGAAAACAAAGACCTGAGGACGATAAAAAACCTACTGAAGGTGAAATAAGAAGAGCAGATTATCAAAAAACACTAAAAGACTTAGACGAAAGAATAGATGTTGCTGATCTTACAGACTTACAAAGTACTCTTAGAATAGCTAGAAATCTAGGTATAGAAGGTCTTGATGAATACGGTACAGACGATGAGCTAGAAAGCATAGAAGTAGGCGGACTTGAAATATATCCTTATATGGATCCAGCTCAGAAAAAGAAAATACTAATGCAAGCCATGGGTATAAAAGATACCGATGCTAATAAAGTTGTTAGTTCTGCCGCTAATCAATTTTTTCCATACGTTAGAAAATAAAATTAATTAAATATGTTTACATTTAAAGTTGGTGAAACTATTTACGATCTTCCAGAAGATAAAGTAAAAGAGTTTAAAGATACTTTTCCTGACGCTGTAGAAGTTGTAGAAGAAGAAGAGGGAAAGACAAACGGTGTTGCGGACAAGGGTGCAACTGTAACACCGACAACCGGGCAAGCACCCGAGACTACGGAATCAGACTCGGTAGATACTTCTTCGGAATCACCAGATCCATTTGATCCATCTAAAAACCCTAGCTGGGCACAAGAAGATATTGTAATAGATCTAGGTGGAGTAAATGACGTTAGAGAAATAGATAATCGTATAGCTAGTATTGCAGGAACTGATGGTAAAATAACTCCATTAGATTCACCTAAACGTATTTTTCAATACAACGAACTAACAAAACGTCGTAATCAAATATTACAGGAAGGCATTTCTTCGGCTGATGATTTACTAGAGTTTGATGACGAAGCTTTTAATCCTGACGTCCCTGTTCCTGAGTCTAGAAGTTACGTTAAAGATGGTGCAGCTTACTTAGCACCTGTACCATTTATTGTAGATGGTGAACTAGTAGGCACGAGAGCTGAAGGAGTACCTCTAGACGAGGTAACTGTTATTGGTAAAAAACTAACTAAAGAAGAATTATCAGAAAAATATAATAGCTTTGAAAAAAATATATCTAATGATATAGTCAATTTTTTTGCTAATGATATAACTAGAAACCTAGCCAACGTTGCTACACTAGGTACTGCATCAGAAGGTCTTGATGCTATACAAAAACTAAGTGAAGGTCAGCAAGATAGAAGAGAACAATACAATAGACTTTACGCAGACAATAAAATAGATATAGATTTTACTAGATCTTTATACAACACGATGAGTAATAGCTTAACAACTATTGCAAACATTGACGATCAGTTTGAATATCTTTGGCATTTTCTTGGAACTCAAAATGTTTCGCCAGAGTTACAAAAGAAAAACTTAAAAAAGCTAGAACAAGCTAGATTGAATTTAAATAAAAAAGATTCTTACTATTTACCAACACAAAGGTTTGATAGGTTAAAAGAAAAAGATGGGGTTTTTCAATATGCTTTAGGAGGATTAGCTGGGGTTATTGATGGCGCAATGGCTGTTGCTACAACAGGAGCTCAACAACCTCCAGGATTATTTATAAATTTATTTGCTAACGCTCTTAATGAAAGCATAGATATACAGGCAGAAAAACAAGGTTTAACACCAGGTGAGCTTGTAGAATCTGGTAATTTTACAATGACACCAGCTATAGTTTCTACAGCTTTAGAATTAGGATCAGAGTGGACTAGGTTTGAAGTAATTACTAAATACTTTAACAGATTGCCAATGGCTGCGCAGCAAAAATACGCGGCTACGGCAATGGTAATGGGTAAAAACGGATTCCAAGAAATGCTCCAATATAGTACTCAGCAATTTAACCAGTACGCTTCTCAAGGTATGAACTATAGAGATTCTGTTATAAAAGCAACTGGTGATTTTTTTACGCCTGAAGCTTTTGAGTCTGGTTTAAAAGGCGCTTTTGGTTCTGGTAGTGTGATATTGACTGGTGATTATCTTAAAGCTAGTAACGCTATAAAGACACCACAAGAGCACAAAAGAATACAAGGTTTACTGTCAGAACTGCATCAGTTAGACAAAGCTAAATATTCTAAAAACATAACAGCAGCTCAACTTAAAGCAATTAATACTGCACAAGTAGAGATTAGAGAGAAACTAACTGCAGCTGTAGATGCTAATGATGATTTGATGGGTACGCTTTCAGATCAACAAATAGAAATAGTAAATCAAAACTATGATATACTAACATCGGTAAACGCAGAGATCGATGCCACTAAAGCAGCTGACAATTTAACTGACGATCAGAAAGCTAGTATAATAGATGGTTTAGAGACAGCGCAAGAGCAAGCTGCACAAGAAATATTTAACATAAGAAATACAGCTGAAGAGTTTTATGGCAAACTAGCAAAAGTTAAAAAAGAAACAGAAGATGTTGATCAATTAGATTTTGAAGTATTTGATAATACTTCAGAAGTAGAAAACTTTTTAATTAAACAAGATAACCCTAACGTAGACGTTAAAGAGTCTGCTGGTCAACAAGGGTTTTTTATACCTGGTGTAGATGGTAAACCAAACACTATAGTTATAAATAAAGAAGTTGCTTTAAATGAGCAAGCTGTAAACGTTGCTGCGCATGAGTTTTTACATTATATATTGTATGAAACTTTAAAGAATAATCCAGTAGCATCTATAAATTTAGGTAACGCTTTATTAGACGAGTTAAATAAAATTGATGTCGATCAAATAAAAGACAGCAAGTTTAAACAACGCATGGAGTTATATAAAGATGACAAAATAGAAGTGCAAATGGAAGAAGCGCTTACGTTGTTTTCAGATGCGTTAGCTACAGGTGATATTAAATTTGATGAAGGTATATACACCAAGATAGGTGATAAAGTTCGTAGAGCTTTACAGAAAAACTTTGGTGTTAAAGTAAAGTTTAACAAAGGTAGAGACGTATATAACTTTATTAAAGATTATAACAATAGTTTAGAAAAAGGTGGTATTACTACAGCTCAGCAAGCCGTAGCTGAAGAGGGTGCAGAAGGTGAATTAATACCACAAGCGGAGCAACAAGCCGACGAGCAAATAATTAAAGAGTCAAGATCTGAAGAGGCTTCACAGCGTGTTCAAGAAATATATGATCAGCAAGGTGTAGCTGGAGCGTTTGAAATAATAGAACAGTTTAAACCTATCACTAGCAAAATAGTTGAGCGCAGATCTGAAGCACCAGGGTTTGATAGACAGTTGCTTACTGATGAAATAGAAACAGGGCAGCGTGGTATAATAGATTTAATTAGTGAATATGATCCTGATTCAGGTGTACCGCTAGCAGCTTACATAAATAAGTTTTTACCAGCTAGAGCTATTGAAGCATCTAATAGAGTTTTAGGTGAAGAGTTTACAGAGGACGTTACAGAGGCTAGAGGCGTTATAGCAGAGGAAACAGATGTTGAAGTTACTGAAAAACCTAAAGGCCCAAGAAAACCTACCGAAACAACTATATTTAGCGATACAGTATTAAGTAATTTAGGTGTAGAAAATAAAGCTGAAGCTGAAAAACAAATATCAGATGCTACTAACAAAGCGTTTGAGGGTCAAGACATTACAAGATTTGGTCAAACTAAAAACGTACCAGTTGCTGTCGCAGAGATATACGGTAAGATGTTTGGTGTAAATCCAGAAACTATATATGACAAGAAACGTAACTACTCTAAAAAAGATGCTGAAGGTTTAACTCGTATAAAGCAATACTTAATAGACAATGCTGCTAGTGATTTTGCTAGATTACCAAAAACTAAAGATGACTTTGGTAAAGCTACGTTTATACCTAATAATGTAATGAACGCTTTATATACAGATGGTGAGTTAACAGGTACATTAAAAAATTACTTAGATCTTATTAGACAAATAGCCGTTAAACCTATTTATAGAGATCAAACTAGTCAAACTATACGAGGGTTTTTAAACACTAGCATCAGAAACCGTATGGTTGAAGATCTTATACCTATCAAACCTGAAAGAGCTAGAGCTGGTGCTAAATTTAGTAAAGCAAAAGCTAAACCTAAAAAAGGTATTAATGCTGAAATAGAAACTATAGTTGGTGGACGTCTTCCGTTTACGCCTGAAGGTAATAAACAGTTTAAAGATTTTTTAACAGTAGAATTACCTAAGTATTTAGGTAGAGATGTTACAAAAATTATAAAACCTGGTGATGTAGCTGGCGCTGGCAATTCCGCTGTTGGCAGTAGAAAAACTAGTGGCGCTATAGGTAGAGGTTTTAGATTTATAGGAAACAGACAAAGAACTCAAAGGTTTATACCAGAAACAGACCAAGCATTAGAAGCAAACGAGGTTATGGATCTCGAGTTTGTTCGTAAAGAAATTGATCAAGCAGTTCAGTTGTTGTCGCTTGAGCAAGTTAAAGATGTAGCCGCTGCAACTTCTAGTCAGACTAGGGCTAGCATGGGTAAAAACGAAGCAAGGAAAGACTCTATAAAACGTGGTAGACGTTTAATACTAGAAGCTTTATTTAAAGCGGTTCAAGCTGATCCTAAAAATATTATACCAGTACGTGAACTTTTGTACAATCAGAATGCTAATACTAGTTTTGGTAGAAAGTTTGCTACAGTAACGTCTATAGAAACAAACTTAAAACCAAAAGAAAACACTTGGGAAGAACATGTTTACCAGTTTGGTAATTGGGCTAAACGAACTTTACAAGCGTTTAAAACAGGCGATCCTAATATAGTAAACAATTGGTTGCAATGGGCTGATAATAATTATTATCAAGAAGTTACAGGTAAACCTACACAAGGTGTTGTTGATGGTGTATATGAAGGTTGGAAAGCTAAAGCGCAAGAGCATCCGTATTTAAAGCAGGCGCTAGATAAAGCATTTAAAACAGGTGATTTTAGTAAAGTACCTTCTTCAGATATAAGAAAGTATAATGAGTTTTTTACTTTAAACCCTAACATTAGAACTAGAGATGGTATAACTGATGCTAAAAGATATAATGTAGAAGTACCTGCTAGTTTACAAAATAATAAAGCTGTAGTTAATGAGCAAGGTAAGCTTATATATCAGCAACTAATAGGTTACATTACGCCGCAACAAGCTAAACAACAACTACAAGAGTTTTCCAAGTTAGCTCCTAGTATATTAAAGGCATCTAAATCAAACAATAAAAAACTACCGCCTGGTGTTAGATTAGAAGACCCAGGTACATTTGATCAGTTTGGCATGGTTGACGTTGTCACTAAACAAATGTTTCCTGCAATAGCAGACTTAGATATAGTTAAGGCAGGTAGACTAACAGCATACGAAGCTCTTGATCCTGACCAGCAGTTTGAAGTTATGGCTCAAGTTCCTGGTAGTCCAGTGCAAGAAGCTATAGCTGTTATGTCTATATCAGATCAAGCAATTAGATTTTCACGTAACGCTGACGCGCCCAACAAAGGTATAAGCGTATGGGACTTTGACGACACGCTTGCTACAACTAAATCTAATGTACTATACACTATGCCAGACGGGACTGAAGGTGTTTTAAACGCAGAGCAGTTTGCTAAACAAGGTGAAGATCTGTTAGATCAAGGTGCTGAGTTTGATTTTAGTGAGTTTGAAAAAGTTACTAAAGGGGCTAAAGGTCCTATGTTTGAAAAGGCCGTAGCTCGTAATAGAAAGTTTGGTAACAATAATGTATTTATTCTTACGGCTAGAACACAGGCAGCTGCAGAACCTATACATCAGTTTTTAAAAGCAATAGGTCTAGATATACCACTTGGGAATATTGTAGGATTAGGTAACAGTACACCTGAAGCTAAAGCACGTTGGGTTGTAGGTAAAGCTGCAGAGGGTTATAATGATTTTTATTTTGCAGATGATGCTTATAAAAATGTTAAAGCAGTGCAAGACGCTCTTAATGTATTAGATGTTAAATCAAAAGTAAGACAGGCATATGTTAAACACAGTAAGTCAGAAGCTTTAGATAAAGGTTTTAACGATATACTAGAACAAACAACTGGCATTGCATCGGAAAAAGAATACAAGAAAGTAAAAGCAGAGGTAGCTGGAGCGTCACTTGGTAGAGTGTTTAGAGGTATACCATACTCAGCTCAAGACTTTGTAGGTTTGTTATATGAAACACTAAGCAAAGGTAAACTTGGTGATTCACAAATGGCTTGGTACAAGAAACATTTAATAGATCCTTATGCTAGAGCTGTTAATGATATTGATAATGCTAGACTTAGCGTTATGCAGGACTACAGAGCTTTGAAAAAACAATTAGGCTTTGTACCTAAAAACCTACGTAAGAAAATACCTGGTGAACCATACAGCCGCGAGCAAGCTGTGCGTGTTTATATTTGGAACAAACTAGGTTATGATGTTCCTGGTATTAGCAAGCAAGATCTAAAAGATTTAAGTGAGCACGTTGCTGACAACGCTGATCTTCAAGTGTTTGCTGATCAAGTAATTGCTATACAAAAAGGTGAATACACTAAACCTAGAGAAGGTTGGCCAGCTGGTACGATAACAACTGACATACAGGAAAGTATAAATACAGGTGTTAGAGCTAAGTATTTAACTCAATGGCAAAACAATGTTGATGTTATATTCTCTGAAAAAAATATGAATAAGCTACAAGCCGCGTACGGTAAAAAATACCGTGTAGCTATAGAGAATATGTTAGATCGTATGAAGACTGGTCGTAACAGAAGATTCTCTGATGACAGTTTAACAGGTAGATTTACAGATTGGTTGCAAGGTAGTATTGGTGCTATCATGTTCTTTAACTCTAGGTCAGCGTTGCTACAAACAATATCTTCTGTAAACTTTTTAAACTTCACAGACAATAACCCGCTTGCTGCTGCTAAAGCTTTTGCAAATCAAAAACAATACTGGTCAGACTTT
>TARA_R100001463_G_scaffold1194_6_pt1 | contig 25333 bp, 32 predicted proteins | sample TARA_R100001463 | Tara Oceans TARA_R100001463 (sample SAMEA2622242) | marine metagenome | biome: marine biome (ENVO:00000447); feature: deep chlorophyll maximum layer (ENVO:xxxxxxxx); material: "saline water (ENVO:00002010), including plankton (ENVO:xxxxxxxx)" | depth 40 m
ACAGGCACATGATTCCTTTAGAATATTGAAAGGTTTGCCTATCTATTATGGTAAAGGGCAAATAGATTCAGTGGAAGACCTTTCTAAAATGATTGATGTTGTTTATAATAAAATGGGTATTCATATAGTCGGTAATGAGATTGTTAAGATGGTGGAAGAGGTTGATTCATTCACTTCTATTGCTACTAATGTTGGTGTGACAGAAGAAGTTGTCTACTTTGTCAAGGCTAACTTTAGGTGATTTTGTGGAAATAGGCGCACTTAACTTAGAACATGAAATGGATATTAAATTATCCCAACAATCATTTTCTTATTTCTTTGAGCATGTGTTAGGCTTTCAAATGACCAACCATCAACTTGAATGGTTGTCTTTGATGGATGAAAGTAATCGTAATGTCATCATTTGTAGTCGGGGTCACGGTAAGTCTGTATTCATGCACAGTTGGGTGGTTTGGAATTTAGTTTTCCAACCTGCTCCATACCAAATAGTGTATATGTCTTCTAACCAAAAACAGACTAATATGCACATGAAGTCTATTGATAAGTTATTCAACAATCCTGTTCTTTCCAAGTACAAACCTACAGGTTCTAAGGGTTGGGCTGTTGAAGAAATGAATTTAGTCAATGGTAATTCTATTGTCGCTCGCTCTGTAAATTCGCAGGTTCGTGGTCTTCATCCTCAAGAAATTATCATTGACGACCCTTTGAAGGAGTTTAGTTTAGTAGGTATCCAAAAAGTTACAGATTGGTTTTTCGGAGATATGATTCCTGCACTTCATCACACGGCTTCTCTAAGAATTATTGGAACTCCGTTTTCTTACACAGATATTTATTCTCAATTAGAAGAAAATACTCAATACCTTGTGCGTAAATATCCATGTTTGAATGCTCTTAATGAACCACTTTGGCCTAAGCGATGGGACTATGATTCTTTAATGAATAGGAAGGCTGAAATCGGTTCTTTAAAATTCACAAGAGAATACATGTGCGTTCCTATTTCAACGGGTACTTCTTTATTCAATCCCGAATACTTAGAGAAAGCCAAGAATAAAAGTTTGGTTTTATCGTCCCGAAGGAGAGAAGGCTACAAATATTATGTAGGGATTGACCCTGCTATTTCTACTGATGGAGACTACAATGTTATTACTGTTCTAGAAGTAGATGAGCATGACAATAAATCTATTGTTTATGTTGATAGAGCAAAGAATGTAGAGTTTAGAGATAACATACAGAAGGTTAGATTGATAGGAAAAGTATTCAATCCCGAAGTTGTTTTGTTTGAGACGAATGTTTTCGCTAAATCTTTTACTCAAGAATTAAGGAATGTGTCGGATATAAATGTTCACGACTTCAACACTACAAGAAAGAAGAAACAAGATATTGTTTTAAATTTACAAATGAATTTTGAAAACAGTAAAATACATTTACCCTATGGTAATGAAGAGAGTCGGCGGGTTACTACTGCCCTTATTGAGGAATTATCTATGTTTTCTATTACAGATAAGGGTAAGTTTGAGGGTGTTGGGGCGCATGACGATATGGTTATGAGCCTTGCTTTAGCGAATGCCGCCACACAAAAGGCAAGTGAAAATTTCTTATTGTTAGACGACTTGGGCTTATTTAGCGAGAGGCCACATAACCCGTATCAAGGCATTATGGGGCTTAATTTTTAAGGTGATTAAATGGCTATTGCAACTACCGAGGAATTACGGGAGGCTAGTGATAAACTAGAAGATGTTGCAGAATCACAAGAGGATGCTGAAAACGATTTGGATAATTTGTTTTCTAGTTTACAGAAGGGATTGTTTATTGAGTCGGAATATGAAATTGTTAAGCGAGTATGCAAAGAGTACAATATTAATGCTAGCCAAGCCAAAAGAAACATTGAATATTTCCCTCCTAATTATCAAATGTATGAGCAAGATATACCGGCGGTTATAAAAACTCTTAGAAAAGAAAGAAGGAGTCTCAAAGGCCAATACAGGGATAGTATGACTAAAAGCATTGATTCTTTAATAGAAGGATACAGTGAGCATATTGATAAGTGCATAGATAGTTTGTATTGGTTGCATCCTTACAAAGCAACATTGAAAAAGATGACCTTCAAAGAATCGGATTTGAGAAAACTACATTCTGTGAAAGAGGCGGAAGGCAGAAGGGATATTGTAGATTCTCTTTGTAAGTATTGGGAAGCAGATTTGGATAAAAGAGAAGTGAATTATGGTAGGGTTTATGCTTCTTTAGATAAAGACATGAGGCTTGCTAAAAGTGATTTTAGAAAACATTTGAAACAAATCCCCGATGTTGTTCTTAGAAAAAACATTAAAGAAAAAACCCAAGAGTTTATTTTAAAGCAAGTTTGTGACCATCAAGGAATTAGTGCTAGGCAAATACATGATAGAATGCCTTCTCAATTATATGATAGAAACTCTTGGAATACGATTTCTAAAATATCAAAAGGACTAGATATTGTTTCTCTAGAAGGTAAGTACTACAAACTTAATGGGGAGATAAAGAAAAATATTTGGGCCTATACTGCGGCTTTTATTGACTCGGATGGATACATTACAATGGATAGGAAATTTAATCCTAGAGTCGGGCTTGTTGCTACAGGTGATAGAGGTAAAGTTTTCATGCAAGAAATACATAAGGCGATTGGCTTTGGTAAATTACATCTTGACCAAAAATCTCCCCAAGATACTAGACCCGTCAATCGTTTAAATTTTTATTCTCAAGATGATGTTTATAATTTGTTAGTTAAGTGTCTTCCTCATTTTAGAATGAAGGGGCCAAACGCAAAACTTCTTTTGGAGTTAGTTAGAATAAAGAAAGGACACAAGAAGGCTAGTTGGTATAAAGATAGATGCGGTGAAATTTTTAAGTTGATGAAGTGGGAAAATCATCGTGACCATGTAGGTTTTGATTTTGAGAAAGAGGGGATTTACAAAGACGATATTCAAAAATACAGAGATAATTGTAAAATGTCTGTTATGGATTCATTAGAACAAATTGGTGGTATGGTTCTTAAGCAAAAAGAATATGACCCCGAAGAGAATTTAAAAAAATATGGGACTAAAGATAGGCTACCCAAAAGACCTCCTTATCAAACACAAACTCCTGATTTTTTAAGAAGTAAAGGATATAATATCACTGAGGTTAAGGAAACTGAAAACGGATATGTCGGAAAAGACGGAAACAATTATTCTTATGCCTTAGTTAGAGATATTCGTCGGGTAGGCAATTATTATGAGGGTAGTCCTATATTGTATGATGATGAAGGTAATAGATTAGATAAGAACTCATATGAATACGAACAACAAAAAGAAGAAATAAAAGAAGCAACTGAGGATATTTTTAATCACCATCAAGAAGTATTTGAGGCTAGAGAACACTGGGCCAATGAAGGTTGGGAAACTAACACTAGAAAAGGCCGCAAATACAAAAAAATGATGGACTATTATGATAAAAATTATCGCCCTATTGAAGAACAAAAAGAAAGGGAATTAGAAGAAAGAGTAGAAGCCGCAAAGGATTTAATGTATAATACTTTCAACATGAATAGGAACCATCCTAAAGCCCTACAACTACAACAATTGAAAATGTTTATGAGAGATAAACCTAAAGAATATCAACAGATGGTTGATGATTTAAAAGAAGCGGGGGAGTTTTAATGTGGTTTGATATTCTTAAAGAAAGAGTTGGTTCTAAGGTTCAGCAGGAAATGTCTGCTTTAGCAGATAAAGTACCTATACCTAATATGGATAAAGATTTTGACTTTAAGAAAGAATATACATATGACGAATTAATACCATTATTAGAATTCGGTAGTAGTGTTGAATACGATTTAGACAAGGTTCTCAAAGAGTTTATGTCTGAAAAATATAGATATGAAAATATGTCTGAATCAGACCGTAAGGCTTTAAGAAGAAGAGGTGAAATGCCTAAACCTTTTACTTTAGAAGAAGTAAAGGATAAGATTCTTTTTAGATTGGATGGTGGTGATTTTGATATTAAAGAAGAAAACGGTAAAACAATTATTAATGTACCTACATTTAAAGAAGATGTTGATAATCTAAAAACAAATGCCTTAGATGAATTATATGCGGGTAAAAAGCAAACTGCTAATCAACCTAAAAAACCTAAATGGTATACTGATTATAGGGCGGAGGATGTTATAGACCCCGATGTATATACCGAGAGGAAAAAGAAAACCATGGCTGAGAATTTTCTTGGTAGGTTGATGGCCGGTTTAAGGAAGGAAAGAAGGGGGTTCCATACACCATCAAAAAACAAACTACACCCTCAATACGGTAGACTTAGAGAACTTGAAGCCCGTAATAAAAAGGTGCATAGGAGAGAGGATTTAAAATGACTCGTAGTCAAAGGAGAGGTCTATGATGTGGTTTGAAGAATTGAAGAAAGAGAAGGATGCCTGTTATCGTAAGGTAAAGTCCCGCTACAAAAAGTGGCCTTCTGCTTATGCTTCGGGTGCTTTGGTTCAATGCAGAAAAGTTGGTGCAAAGAATTGGGGTAATTCTGTAAAGAAAGGCGGAGATAACTTCGCTAGAGAAAAGAAAGAAGGACTTCACGGTTGGTTTTCACGAAGAGGTGGAGATGGACAGAAAGGTTGGGTTTCTTGTCAATCATGTGAAGATGATAAAGAAGGGACAAAACCCTGTGGCCGTAAAGATGCTACTAAAGGAACTAAACAAAGATGTAGGCCGACATGTGCGGCTTGCAAAACCTACAAAAGAAGGAAGGGAACAAAATGATTTGGAAAAAAATATTGAAAGCGCACTGCAATACAGAAAAAGCCGGTTACGGTTCCGATTGTAATTGTAGTGCATGTGAAGAAAAAATGGAAAAGAAACTTGTCGGTGGTCAAAGAAAATTAGACCGAGACAAAGATGGAAAGATTACAGGTAAGGATTTTTCCATGTTAAGAGATAGTGCTAAGAAGGCTGACCCAACAGAAACAATCGTTTCTACTCTAGAAGAAGAGGGTGGAGCATCCGGTTTAGAACCTCTAGAAGAGTCCACTAAAATGTCTAAGGATGAATTAAAAGATATGCTAGAGAACATGGAAAATGTTGTTCAGCACAAAAAGGGAGACTATATTTTGTTAGATGGTTTGCCTTTACCTACAGAAGAAGAGGAATAAGTATGAGTTGGAAAATTTTAGTCAAGGCATTTTCTTGTCCTGTTGCTACTCAAGATTTGAAATTGAATACTAAAAATAGAGATAGAGCAGTCAAGGAAAAGTACATTCAGTACGGGCCTTTGAATTTAGAAGATGAAGACTATTGGGTTAGGTATGCAAAGAAATGGAATACTACTGCTGATGTTGCTAAGAAGTCTAATTGTAGTAATTGCGTAGCGTTTGATATTTCTCCTAGAATGGATGAATGTATGCCTCTAAATACAGACGAAGATGGCCGTTTAGGTTATTGTTGGATGCACGATTTCAAATGTCATTCTGCTAGAACTTGCTACACTTGGGCTAAAGGTGGCCCAATTGATGATGATAAGACCTCAAAAGAAAACCAACAGAGGAGAGAAAAATGAGTTGGAAAACCATTCTAAAAAAAGACAAAAAAGATATGCGGGTTGGGACTGTATATCCTAGTGATAGAAGCGGTAAGAAAATCATGATGCTCACCCATGAAGGAAAGAAAATTCATGCGGGTGCTAAAGGATATGGTAACTACAAAGGAAAGGGTAAAAATCGTGGTGGTGGAACCCACAAGAACCCTAAAAGAAGAAAGTCATTCAAAGCAAGGCATAAGTGTCACGAATGCAAAGGGAGAATAACAACTCCTAGATGTTTAGCCTGTAAGAAATTATGGTGACAACAAACATCATTAATGATGGCTATTGAACAGTAATTGGGGAGAATACATTATGGCTGATAAAAGACGATTTTCCTTCACAAATCTATTCCGAAGGACTACTCCTAAACCCAATGATAGAAAGGTCTACAATGTAGGAATTCAAGAGAAAGAGCAATCCTACATGATGACAGGGCCATTGGTCTACAATGTCGTGGGGCAATCGGTAATTGTTAGAACATGTATTACTCAACTTAAGCAAGAAATTTTTCGCAGAGGCTATGTTTGGGAAAAGGCGTTTGAGTCTCGTTGTCTATCTTGTCAAAAAACACACAAGATGCCTGTACTTGAATGTGCTAGATGTGGTTCTACAGACTTAGAAAAACCTAATCCAAAGCAGTTAGAGTACGCTGAAAATTTCATAGAAGGGTATGTAAATAAGTCCGAGCAAAAATTCATTGATGTATTTAAAGAATTAGAAGATGATTTGAATATCATGGATGATGCGTATATTGTTCTTGTCAAAGAGTATTACTTGGATGGTAACGGCAAAATCCGTATGCACCGAATCAAGGAATTGTTTAGAGGCGACCCTGTAACTATGACTATCTATGCTGATGAAGTAGGCATTAGAGGAACAAAAGGTTTCACTTGTATTAACCATAGAAGCCATCTTGCCCATGAACCACATGAAAGTTGTGAAGAATGCGGTAGTCCTCTTTATCCTGTTCACTATGTAAATCGTGCTAATGGAGAACAGCAATATTTCTTACAAGGAGAAGTTTTGCACTTTAGCAAATACAGTCCTAGTAGAATGTATGGGCAGTCTCCAATTCTAACTTTATTCAATAATATAATGACTCTTATCGCTATGGAAAACTATGTCAATTCTTCTTACACCAAGAGTAGAATGCCTAGAGGTTTGTTAGCAGTACAAACTAGAAATATGGATTCAATGGCCGCATTTTGGAGAGGTGTAAAAGAACGAATGGAACAAGACCCTCACTATATTCCTGTTATGGGAATTGAAGCCGAGAATGGTAAGGGGTCTGTTGAATGGATTAAATTCATGGACAGTTTAAAAGAAATGGAATATGTCGCAGTGAAGGATGATTTGCGAGATAGAATTTCTGCATTCTTTGGAGTAAGTAAAGTATTCATGGCTGACAACACTACTAGCGGTGGACTTAACAATGAAGGTATGCAAATCTTAGTCACTAACAGAGCAGTACAAATGGCTCAAAATGTTTACAATAATTATGTATTCCCGTTCTTAACTAAAGAGTTTGGAATTACAGATTGGGTTCTAAAATTACCCCCTAGTGAAGAAGAGGATGAAATAGCAGTACTTCGTAAAAGAGAGATTGAAGTTAATATTGCGGCTTCTACTAAGAATCTAGGATTTGAAGTAGATATGGATGAAGACGGACAGTTTACTTTTAGTAAGCCGGAACCAAAAGAAACACCTAAGCAAGAAGGAGAAGAAGATTCTAGCGTTGATATTGACCCTTATGCGGGAACAAATATTGATGCTTCGCAAATGGGACAGATGCAAGAACAGATGATGCAAGCCGGAAGTAAACCACAAGAGAACCCACCGGCCACAAGAAATAAAGCAAGGATGAGCGTAGGGCCGGATAAGCGCATGACAGGATTACCTAAAGAAGCGGGTAATCAAAATGTTGATTCAAGAAGTGAAAGGAGAATACCATAATGACAGATATAGCAAGAAAGGAAGCAAAGTTAGCAAGAGAGTTAGCAAAGGTTCGCTCACAAAGAGCCGCCGAAGATAGAGCAGTTAGAAAGAATAGAGATTTTTCTTTGGGTGGTTTGCCTCCCGATACTAGCCATACTCCCAAGAGGGGTTCAGCAGATACTCCCGATGCGGTTCAACTTCCCGTAAAAAGAAGAAACAGGACAGAAAATAAGTGGTGATTTTAATGTCTTTTATGGATGTTCTAAAGATTCAATTTCCTACCGAAGAGGCTAAGGAAGAAGACTTGAATGAAGTAAAAGAAGAGATGGAGGTACTAGAACCTCAAACATTATCGTCATTAAAAACTAATTCCGAATTGATGGGATATTATAAGACCATAAAGAATTCTTTATCGGAAATAGTAGGTGAACAAATAAAATATAATAAGGATGAAAAAGAGGCTAGGGAAACAACTAATAACGGCAGAAAAGAAAAGGGTAGAAAGCCTTTGGTAGTTAGGAATTCTGCTAAACTAGATTTACAAGACCCTCTAAATCCTAAAGAAAGAATGACTTTTGACATTCCACTAAAAGGAATCACTGAGGCAAAGATAGGAAAAATCGTTTTGGGAGAATTATTAGAATCTATCAAAGCAAAAGTTAAGCGTTACTCCGAAGGAACAATAATGCAACCTAAAGAAAAAGAAGTTGTGGCGGAAGAACCTAAAATTCCTAGAGTAAAGGAAATAAATGATTTCGTTAATTCGGGAGAAAACAGAGAAAATACTTCTTTTGATATTGAAAAACTAAGTGCGGTATTACTAGATATAGAAAAAACAATACAAGAAAATACTCCCCCAACTCAAGATTTATCTATGCTTCTAGACTTAGGAAAACTACGCTCACCAATTGTTGTTGCAATAGATTCTGCTAAATCTATTATTGATAAAGTACAAGGTAGAAATGCTGATACTATGAATAGGTTGAGAATACTACTGCAAGATATTAGAAAGTCGGATTTAGTAGCGGTTCCCTATAAAAGAAAATTAACCCCTCATATTAAGTCCCTTGAAGAATTAAAAAACCTAACTTTTACTATTAAGGGACATACAGTGCAACCTGCAACCATAAACAAAGTAAAAGAACTACGGGATATGTTAGTACAACTGAATAAAAACAGAAACACAAATTACGATGTTGTGAAGGCAATGGGTAGAGGGGCTACGGCAAAAAATAATTATAGTTTCTTAAAGAATGTTAGTAAAAACACCCAATCTATTTTCTATAATTATGTTAAAGCAGGAACAGATTTTTTAAGTCCTCTGCGACAAAAAAATAATAAGATAAGGTATTTTAAAGATGACGCTACTACCGATAACGAGAAAAAACGCTATGGTGAATTAGAAAAGGTAGGTAAGGAGATACATAGTTTGTTAAATTTGGAAGACAGTCCGGCAAGCCTAAATCAAAAATATTTAGATGATTTAGAATCTGCTAGGAAAGAAGGTAAAAGTAGTTTTACTATTAATGATGGTGTAGAACCTTTAGAAGTGATAATAGACGGATTGGAACCAAAAGATGTTGAAGACTATATTTTGTTTATTGCTAAGGAAAATGGAAACGATAGTCTCTTAGAAGAGTTGATGCAGACCTACCAATCTTTAACAGGTATAGTAATAGATGTTGCAGAAAACAAAAAGATGCGAAAAGAACTTGCTAAACTAAGAAAGGAAGTTTTAGCAAGTGTTACACAAAGCGAAGACCAACGCACTGATTTGAATAGACTTTTGGATGATGTAAGGGAATCGGGATTAGAGCCTATGGAAATTACCGATAGTCTTGCTAGCGAAAGGAAAAAACAAAAAGAAGAAGAGGAATAATTATGTGGGAACATGTACTAAAAGAAACAATAGAAAAAGAAAACAGTCCGATTTTACAATCGTTAGACGATAAGAAAAGAAAAAGGTTGAAGAAGACTCTACAATCAACAGAACCTACGGAGTACTTCGGCCAAGATTTTACTCGCTTAGGTGAATTGATTGATATGCTCAAAGAATTAGAGTTAATCAAATCCGATGAAAAAATGACAAAGAAGTTTAAGTCCATAGATGAAAGGAACATTGATATGTTAGCCCTATCTAGCAAACTTCGTAAGGAGTATGAATTACTGTACCGACAACTTCGGGAAGTCATTTATCCAAGTAGAAAGGGGGATTTAAGAGATGAGTGAAACAGACGAAGAAGTTTTAGAAATCCTAAAGGCTCTAGTGGGTAGAATCAAGACTCTAGAACAAGCAGTCTACAACAAAGACAATATTCTAATGAAGTCGGGATTTGTTGTTGCTCAATCCCCTACTCCTTCAATTACTAACTCAACCATGCCGACAGATGATGTAATTCATAAAATGTCTTGGGATGATATAGAGAAATTTGTAGGTGGACGGTGAAACTTATGCCCGAAAAAATGACTAAAGAAGAAGTTAAGGTTGCACAAGCAATTGAGCAAGTTAGAATTGTTAAAGAATTAGTACAACAGGCTAGTGCTGAAAGAATTGCTTACGATGATGAATCGGAAGAAGTTAAAGTAAAGCGACCTAAAAAGACAGGCGAAAAAGACAAGACCAAGATTGAGAACAACAAAGGTACTCATTCGGGATATGGATTAGGCGGCGAGGAAACTCATTTTAAGTGAGGCGAATAAATGCCCTCTACAGGTTTAACTATCGGGAAAGTCAAAGCCCCCGTTTCCGACGAAATACTACATCTGTTTGAGAAGGTTAGAGTATCTTATCTATCTGCAAAGGAAGATAAGAAAGAATACGGTGGTCGTTGGAGAAACACACTAGAAGAAATAAGCGAAGCATTTGATTCAATTTCTCCTTTGGGTAAAGAAATTAATGTTTTCTTAGACGAAAGGCATTTAGAAGATAATGATTCTAAAGACCCCGAAAGCACTACTGCTAGAATTATTTACGAAGCCATTAAAGATATGCGTTTCAAATCGGAAGAAGTAGAAGACCCCTTCGCTGACCGATTCAAAGGTAATGTGTTAGAAGCATTACTATCCGATGTTGGTACAATGGTCAAATTTATTCATTATGCTATTCGTTCCGATGAGAAAGCCTTACCTGCTGATTTCTACAAATCTAAAGAATTACAAGAAGATGAAATTACTGATGGATTGGAAGGACTTGATTTAGTAGTTGATGATGTTCCTTTGTTTATCATTGAGCATTATGGTGACGATAAGGATTCTAAGAAGGTGGAAGCACAATTCAAAAAAGCAAATAAGATACTAGAAGAAATGATGCTATCAAATTCTTCGGAAGAAGATTTAGAAGAATTAGTAGAGGTTGATTTAGAAAAGGCCGAGAAAACTGAAAAGGCATCTTCTCAATTTATTGTTCCTAACAAACCCATGTACCGAATCTTTGACATTGATGACATGAATGAATTGAAAGGGTTTAGTGGAGAATATGTTGTCCAAGAAAAATATGATGGTATGCGAATACAGATTCATAAAATAGATGACAAAATCAAAATCTACTCCTATAATGAAAAGGACATTACAGACAAGTGTTCCGAACAGGTCAAGGAATTACAGAAAAAGGCATACGGTGATTGTATCCTTGATGCTGAGTTAATTTTGTTTGATGGAGAGAAAGCCCTCCATAGGGCAGATACAATAGCCCATGTTTTCAAGAATAAGTACAAAGAGGCTAGACTAAGAGCGCATGTTTTTGATATTATGAGACATGAGGCTCAAAACCTTACAGAAGAACCCCTAAGAGATAGAATCAACATACTGTTCAACAATTATTCTTCCAAGTCTTCTTCGGATTTGGTTTACCCTTCAAAGAAAGATACTCGCATTGCTGACTCTCTAAAAGATATAGCAGAATACGCAGAAGAGATTATGGAAATGCCTACTTCGGAAGGAGTAGTCATTAAAGATATTGAATCCACTTACTTTATTGGTACTAAGAAAAACCCCAAGTGGGTTAAGTGGAAGAAGTTTGTAGATTTAGATATGGTCGTTCTAGACAAGAAATCTACTAAGTCCGGTCTTTACTCTTACACTTTAGGAGCAGGGCCAGTTGATGATGAGGACGAAGGTAAGCACATTGTTGAACAGAACGATAGAAAATACATGAATGTTGGTAAGGCACTTAATACTAAGATTAATGCAAAGGTCGGCCAAATTATTAGAGTCAAAGTAGATGAGGTAAGAGAGGATAATGGTAGGTTTACTCTTTACTCGGCTAAGGTTATTGAAATACCCGAAGTTGAATTACCCGACAAAATAGTAACTTTACAAATGCTTTCTCAAGATACTAAACCTAGTATTAAATACAAAACTATGGCTTTGAAAAAAGGAATAACAATCAGTGATGGAATTCACGGCACTGCAACTTTGATTGCTAAAAGCATGGATGGCTTTACTTTGTACGGATTTAAAGAAACTAATCTTATGGCTAAGAATGCAATTCATGATTTAGATATGTGGAAAAAGGAAGCAGAAGAAACTATGAAAAGTCTACAATCGGAAATATATGTGGGAGTTATCAATCTAATAAAAAGAAAGGGGCCACAACCAATAACAGAGGTACATGACTTTTTGATTAGGAATTATGGTAGCCAATACGAAACAGTATTAGAAAGCGATAAGAAAGAACTACCCGATTGGTTGAACCGTAGGGAAGACATATCAATATCCAACGGTAAGGTTTCAATTGACGATTCTAAAATAATTAAAGAGAAGCCTTCTCAATTTAAAATTTATTTGAGAAAGGACGGCAACCTTAATTTTTCAGTACAGCATAAAGAAGAATTATTGATGTGGACTATTGATTTAGAAACTGATGATGATATATTCGCATTGTTTGGTAAAGCAGTAAAGTATCCTGCGGAAATATCCGAGCAACAAGATACTCATAAATTAATAGACGAAGGAGATGTAGAGGTAGGTGTTCAAAGGCATGGATACCATGAGTACATTTTAGACGGTAATAAGTTTGAGACTAAATTACATTTCCGAGTAGTAGATATTAAGGATAAGGAAAGTTGGGTTGCTTGGACAGGATATGAGCAAAAACCTGTAGATAAAGATACAGACGAAGGCGTTTGGAATATCTATGAAGATAAGTACAAAACTCTAAAATTAGAATAAAAATCCGATAAGGCTATATAGTCAATTATAGAACGAAGGTTTGAGTAATATGTCGCCAATCATTAAGGCGCAACGATTTGATGACTTTCAAATAATCAAAAGCGACGAATTAATGATAGGTGGATATGCTTCTATTGAAATGGTAGATAAACAAAATGATTTGATTACCTTAAAATCACTTAAAGAAGCAGTAAACAAATTTATGGAACAAAAAAACTTCCGAAATGTAATGACAAACCACTCAAATGTCCAAGTAGGAGAAGTAGTAGAAAATTACCGAGACTCAAATGGAAGACTATGGAAAACCGAAGTAGATGATGTAGGATTTTTTGTAGTAATTAAATTAAGGGACGACATAGAAAAAGCCAAAGAAATAGGCAGAGGAATTCGCAAGGGAACATTAAGGTCTTTTAGCATTGGAGGACAAGCATTACAGAAAGTAAAAAAGCGCAGTGAAGAGTTAGGCGAATTTAGTGAAATTAGCAAACTTGAATTGCACGAAGTAACAATCTGTGAAAAAGGAATAAATCCCGAAGCGAAATTTGACATACTCAAACAAGAGGTGACTAACATGAATAAATTGGAAAAAGCATTGGCGGAATTGGATACACTTCTAGAAGAAGTGAACACTCTCCGTAAAGAAGAAGAAGCCCCCGAAATGGAAAACATGGCGGGAGACGAAGAAGAAATGATGGGCGGAGAATATATGGATGATACCCGTAAGGCTCCTACTGCTACGCTTGACGGCGGCTCTGTAGAAACAGGTGAACCTGCTGAAAGAGTTGTTGTAAGCGGTGGAAAACCAACAGGTTCTTCACAAGCAGAAGAAGAAGGTATGGTTTCAAAAGCATTCGGTAACGGAGAATTTGATACTCTAAACCTTTCCCCCGAAAACATTGAAAAGGCTTATGCTCAGTTTAGAGCAGAGCAAATGGAAAAACTTGCATACGATAATTTGCAAGACTCCTTCACTAAGAGATTTGCTAGTGAAGTTACTAACCGTGAAGAAATGGTTGCAAAGTCCGAGTACGATGCACAATCAGAAATCACTGCTCTCCGTGAGCAATTTAGTGACCTTCGTAAGTCTTTGACAGAAGGAACAGAAGAAATTCGCAAGGCCAACGAAGCCGCACAAGAAGTTAAGGTGCTTTCCCTAGAGGAAGTTGCTGACATGGATTGGAGCGACATTCACAAGATGGTTAGCGGAAATATTTGAGGTGATTAAGCATGACATATATTAACACAATTAGAGATTTAGAGGCGGCAACATACGGAGTACCTGCATTTGGAGGAAATTCCCTCCTTAAGCAAGCAGGAGTCGTACAAGGATTACACACAGCACACGATATTGCGGGTACTGCGGCGGCAGGAACAACTTCCGTTACTTCTACCGGAATGTATAATGTACTATACGGACAGAAAGTTTGGTCAATGCTTAACAGAGAAGTTAATGCTTTGGCTATGCTATCAAAGCGACCTTACACTTCAAGCGGTTGGAGAATTCTTAAGAGCCGACCCTTTGGTGGTAGTGCATCAGTTCTTGATTTGCGAAGTGACGGTAGTAGCGGTGGAATTGGTTCCGACCAACCTAATGCAGATGAAATCGGTGGTGTTCGTGAAAATGCGGCACTTTCTACTGCGGCTGACGGTCTAGGAAGCATGGCTCCTACCTACGCTCAACTCTTTATGAGTCCTAAGACGATTGCTCACCAATTTGATATATCGGAATTGGCTATGGAAATGGCTCAAATTGACGATGGTTTGGGAGATATTCGTGCTATTATCCGTGAAGACATGGGTAAGGCTCACGCAGAAGCACAAAACAAGATGCTCGTTATGCCTTTTGAATTCTATGGAGAAGTGTCTGCTCTTGCTGATATTGAGAACAATTATACCTCGCTCCTTAAGATTGTCTCTAACCGAGATGAAATACTTGCTATGGATAATAGCGTTCTTTGTACTGATGTGGCTAGTGCTTCTAACAATCTAGGTAAAATCTACGGTGATGAGAGACACACTGCCGCTTCTTTCCTAGATGCAGAAGTAGACTTCAACAGCAGTTATGCGGCATCTTCGGTTCGCCCACTAACTTTGACTTTGCTTAACGCTATGATTAGAAACTTGCGTATTGCCGGTGGTTCACCAAAGGTTATCCTAACAGGATACGATACCATCCAAGCAATTGCTGACTTGCTACAATCCCAAGAGCGATTCATGGACAGAAAGGAAATTGTTCCTACTGTTAATGGTGTTCGTGGAATTAAGGGAGCAGAAGTTGGATTCCGTGTTGCAACATACTACGACATTCCTCTCATCCCTGTTAAGGAAATGAGTGGAACCCGTAACGCTTCCGATAGTGGAATTAGTGACTTGTTGTTCCTTGATACTGACCATTTGTGGCTTTCTGTTATGAAGCCTACACAATACTTTGAAGATGGTATTTCCAATGGAAACCCATTCGGTGTTGGTCGTCTAGGAAACCAAGCCCTTTACCGTACCATCGGTGAAACAGGTTGTTCCTTCTTCCGTGGACAAGGTAAAATCACGAATGTGGCTTGAGGTGTTTTAATTGACAGAAGAAGTTTACACAGTTGCGCTTTTAGCCGACCATAAAGGGCAGACCCGCCCTAGTGTTATTGGTGATGAATACATGGTAGATGCTATGATTGATGTTTCTACATACGATGCTTCCGGTGTTGTACTTAGTGCATCCGATTTTGGATTGGCTAAAATAACTGCAATCTGCAACACAGGAATAGCAAATGTTCTATTCTATCCAACCTTCGTCATGAGTGGTACTACAGGAGCCTATACTAGCGACAGTAGCGTTACAATGTTAATTGTGCAAAACCTACAGGCTACACCTGCCGAGGTTGCAGACGGAGGTACACACTCCGGTATGCAATTTAGAGTCCGAGTTTGGGGAAATATTTGAGGTGGTCTTTTGGCTACTATCCAATTAAGTGAAACTTGTTGGGCAGATTCTCTAAAACTACAAGGAAGAGAAGGAAAATTTGAAGTGACAAAGGCTGAGTCTACAAAAGTCTCGGCCTTTGTTGCCTCTCATTATTACGGCGGTAGAAATGTCGTAGTGGTTTTTTCCGAATCGGATAGAGTAGAATTAGAATCTTTGCCGGAAAGAGAATCTACTATGCTTAGTGTTGCATTAAGGTGCGAACCTAATGAAGTAGTAGGTATCTTGCTTCCTAAAAAGAAATCAAAGCCTAAGAAGGTCACTAAACCAAAGAAAACCACGCCTAAGAAAGACAAAAAGGCACAAGAAGTTACTAAGTGAAGGCCAAAACCTTCATTAAGACATTGACTCTAGCAATAGATAAGTGATACTATGCCCGACGCTTCAAGGTCAAGTGGTGTTCTCGCAGGAGACACAATAATTTGTAAAAACGCATGTAATTTGAAAAGTATTCATATTACTTGTACTGTAGGTGGCTCCGACGAATACATTCTAAAGATTTTTGATTCTAAGGATGCTACTCTAACAGGTAATACTGAATTAGCAAGATTTGTTTTTAAAGGCCATACAGGGGCCATTAATGTAGAATATGACATGCATGGTGTTTTGGCTAGAGAAGGACTATTTGCACAATTGACTCAACCTATTCCACCAAATGCCGCATCTCAATGTGCTTTCTCAGTGGAGTTTAATTGAGGCGGTACAATGGCGGCACTTAACACCGACACTAGGCTAATCATGACTATTCTTTTTGTAGGGGTAGTTAGTGGGGCAAATGTTTTCTTTTATGCACAATATGGTACTAACTTTCCATACACGCACTTAGCACATGGGGTTCTATTTGGGCTTATTACAGTGGGTGCTATTTTAATTATGAAGGCTCTCAATGATTTATTCTTAAATGATTACATAGAGCAAGGACTTCTAGATAGAAGAATTGAGGCTTATTGGAAACTTAAGAACAAGGAAGAACAACAAAGAAAGAGAATGCAAGATTCTCTAAAGACCTTCCAAACAGACTACAATACTACTAGAGTACCGGAAATTGCTACTTATAACGCAGAAGACGGCATAGGAAATGAATTTTTAGCCACCTTACAGTGAGGTGGTTAAGTGGTCTTGAGCGACTTAATGGGTTTTTCCGACTCGGATTATGCGTACAATCAACAGAGAGCGCATTCTGCTGATATGTTCTTTATGAGAATGAGGGCATGGTTTTGGGGTTCTTGTGTTGGCTTGTCTTGTTTATTAATAGGAAATATCATGGGTGTTTTTGATATAAATATCATGGGTTGGCTAATAGACAAAGTAACAGGTTTATGGAGTCATTAAAATGTCAGTAATGACAGGCTTTGCTATTCTTTTAGGAGAAGCAGTGATAGGGTTTTACAAGAAAATACATGCAATTAATTTTGGAGTATACGGAGCAACAATGGTAGGTAAAACTACTTTACATCATCAGTTAAGGACTAGAGGCGAAGTCCCTCAAATAAAAGAAAGAACAGTAGGAGTCCATAGACCAACAAGAAAAACAGTAAAAATAGACGGTGATGTTCATACCTTAAAGACTGCTGATATGGGGGGCGAGTCTATTTATTGGCGACAATGGCTTAGAGATATAAAAAAAAGAAGAGTCAAATACATTATTTTTCTTATTGACCATAGACATTTAGATAGCCAAGCAAATTTAGACCATCAACTAGCATGGAAGTTTTTGGTAGATGGTATTTGTTCAACCACTTGGCCTAATGGAAAAAAGAAAAAAACAGAAGAATACCCTTTGGCGATAGGTCTTTGGGCTAATAAGTATGATATGTGGGGAAAAAAATACAAACATGATGGTGATATAGAAGACCATCCTATCTTTGAACCATTTCATTATGGTATGCAAAAACTAAATGAACGAGGGATTCCCACATTCAAATACATAGTATCGGCTAAGTCGCAACCGGAGATGGTTTATCGTGGCGTTACAACAATGATAAAGGATTATTGATTAATATGTACCAACAACCGAATTTGATAGGGGCGCAATCACCACAAACAGGCAACTTGTTTTTGTCGCCTTTAATGCAAGCAAGAGCAAGTGGCCCTGTAGAAGAATATAAGTTTAAGAATATTAAACCTAAAAAGAAGTTAAAGGAAATCAAGCAAGTACTAATGGCCGAAAAAAAGAAATTTTTGTTTATTAGATATGGATTTAAATTTAATTTAAAGGAACGGTGTGTTGTTTGTGGAGCGCATAAAGTATGGGAGTCGGGGGATTATATGCGGCCTCCTATCCCTTTGACCCATGTAGAAAAGGGTCGTCCTATGCGAGGAACATATTGCGATAAGCATTCGGCAACACATAAACAAATGGAAATGTTACAACAACAAATACTAGCAGAAGAACACGGTCTTGATTTTAAAGCATTTATTCCTAGACCAAGAATGCCCCAAGTTTTATCTAAGGGGCCGCTTACCACACTATCACAGGCAGATGTAGTTTCGCTAACTTCGGCAGGATGGATACTAAAACCCCCTACTAATAAAACAGAAGAAACACCCCCCGAAGAAGTAGTTAGACTATCACAAGAAATGCGAACATCATTAGAAAGAATGCAGTTTTTAATAGAAGGAAAGGGTGAATAACATGGTATTTGGAACAAGTAATGGAACAGTATTAAGTGCGGTAAACGCTCAAAACGACCAACAATTCAAGAATGTAAATAATCTACTATCTTTACAAGATAACCATGTGGAAGAATTCTTTCAATATCATGGCTCTCAGTTTTTAGGAGCATTAGAAAAACTAATGGAAGATGTTACAGAAAGAGTAGTAAGTCAAATGTTGGCTAAATTAGAATTTGTTCAAGATTCTACTACAGGTAAAACCACTGTTCACCCCGATTGTTTAAGAGAATATGAAAAGATTACTGCTGAAAATATTCAATTAGATATTAATGCAATTCTTCATTCTGCGGTTGATACAGAAGTAATCAACCAAAGAAAGATGGCTAAGAAACAGTATTTAGAATCACAAGGATTTGCTTCCCCTCAACAAGGATACCAACAAGCGATGGCTCCATCAGCAGGTGTGGCTATAGCCGGAGTGACAGGACAAACTCAACAATATAACCAAGTGCAAGGCGCAGTAAATAATGGTAGTGGGTATCCAATACCACCAAGCGGGACAGATGGATACGGTAGGCCGTTTTGGGTAGACCCACAAACAGGGCAAACTAGTTACGAGCCTCCTAAAAGTGGATTGCATTTAGGCTCTGCTATCCAAAAGGGTGCGGCATGGGCCAAGTGGTTAATGTGAGGATTGTAAATGTTCATTCCGATTCATTTAAACAATACAGGTCAAGTTTTTGATGTTGTGAAATATGGCGAATTATCGTTATTAAAAAAATTGTTTTATGGTAACACGGAGGTTTCTTCTGTTTCTTTGGATGAAGAATTGGATGAGAAGATTGAGGATTTGGAAGATTTGAATAGAGGTTCGGAATACGAGTTTAATGTTGATGATGCTAAAAAAGAATTTAGAGAACAATTAGCAAATTTAAAAACAGAGAGTTTTTCGGACTTGGATAAAATAGTACAGATTGACAAGAAGATACCAATACTTGTTGATAAGATGAATTTTACAATTAAAGACATTGCTAATACTGATAAGAGAAATAAATTACTATCTATGGGTGAAGAAACTGTTGCATATGAAAGACTAACAACTCCTAGCGAAAAAATATCACTAGATGAGTTAGAAGACAAAATTAAGGATACGGGCTTTAACACACAATTTGATGAATTGTATGATACTGTTTTAGATGACATGGAAGTAGATGAAGAAAACAATAAAATATCTTTCAGTGATATACCATTTACAAGAAGAGTACTAGAAAGATACAAACCTAGTAAATTATGGATTGATGATTATTTAAACCAACATAAGCAATTATCCCCTAATATATTTGAAGAAACAGTGGTTCTTGCTACCTTAAAGGTAGTCAATGGTGAACTTGTAGTTGAAGGTAATCTAGATGAAGACCAAGTTGAGGAATACTTTGATTACGAAGAAGTAGAAACGGGTGAATTTGCAATTGAAGTATTAGTCGCCACATTAAAAGAAAACCTAAACAGAAAAGCATGGGCTGATTTATTTTTAAGTGCTATATTTGACAACCAAAAAAATAATTTCATAGATTATCTAACTGATTTTACTAAACTAATGCAGGTTGAATGTACTATTAAGCCTAAGTCGGAGGTAAGCCCACGAACAGGCGAAGTACAAATTGTGGCCGATTTAGTATTTACTGAATATGGTAGAATTAGATTTACTAAGCCACCTTTGCCTAGACTTGCGGGTGCAACTAAGAAAGACAATTTGCTTAAACCTAGAGTATCAACGAATATTCCCTTTCCAGATTTTATAGATAAAGACAGAATTAATCTAAAACAACCCGATGCTTGGAAAGATGAATTAAGTGCAAGTGCTAGAGCCAAATACCAAGACCTTACTCCCAAAGCAAGACAAACAAGAGAAGAAGAGTTGAGAGATAAAATATTCAACCAAAACCAACAAAAAATTACAGAAACTAGAGAAAAAGTACTCGCTTTCTTTTATGAAATCATTTCTAATCTTAGTGATTTAGAAGACGCATTGGAGGTCTAAGTATGCCTGTATCATCATCCCCTAGTGACTATACCAACATAAATGTAGATTATTCACAAGGTCGTGGATTTTATACTGATAAAACATCTATATCGGATTTATTACAAATACCTGCTTTTACTTCTGTTACTAATCCTACGGATGCACAGATAGGTGCTATCATCAAAAGAACAGAAGGAATCATTGATGATAAAATAAACCGTTCCTTTAGACCTATTATTTGGAAGGATGAGTTTCGTGATTTTGAATTTACTCATCACCCAATAAATTCATATTACAGTGGCTATGTAGGGTTTGTTCAATTAAACCAAATGAAGGTTAGAAAGATTATCAGTTTACAAGTTTGGGAAGGAACCAATTACAGAGAGTTGGCTTCTGCTCAAGCAAGTATTAGTTTGGACACTTCCAAATATAATAAGATAAGAAAACTAACCTTGACTCTACCTAATTCAGTAGATTCTTGGGATTTATTTTATAGTGGGGAAGGCGGTAAGTCGGCCACACAGACATTCAATTTAAATTTTGGAGCAAAGACTACGGCAAAGGAAATTGTTGCTTTGATTAACGAACAGTTTCCTGCTAGGACTGCACAGTTTACGGGAGCCACTGCTGAAAAAGCAAACACTTCTTTGACTAATGGATATTCTATTTCTGATTTTTTCTATGCTTACACTGATAGCCAAGACGGAACCTTAGTCCATATTTCTAGTCTGTTAGAAGGCGAGGATGGTTCGGATTGTACTCTTACGGTTACAGACCAAGCAGGGCAAACTTCCGATAGCGTGGTTACTAATTTCACTGATAAGCAGGAAATGAAAAGACTAGGGGACTTTTGGATGATGGGTAGTGATGGTCGTATTTTCTTCAATAAGAAGTATCCTTACCACAGAAAAAATTCAGTTATTGTTAGTTTTGTTGCAGGTGATGGAAGAGTACCTTCTGCAATTCATGAAGCCGCTACTAAATTGGTTGCGGCAGAAATACTACGGCATGATGACCAAACTATTCTTATTGCTGAAACAGGTGCTAATATTTCCACTAAGGAAAAGTACGATATTCTAAGAAAAGAGGGTATGGAAATCTTAGACGGTAAGAAAGATTTAGTTTATTTGATTGATTGATATGTCATTTAAAAAAGCAACTGAGGTTTTTACTGATTTTCTAGAGAGGGAAAAACAAAGAAACATACAGATGTTAGAAGTTTCTAGATTATTAGGGGTAGATTTAACTTTTACAAATGACGAACTTATCAAAAATGCAGAAGAAGCATATATTCAGTACATGGAAAAACTAATAGTAGAACAAGCGGAGGCAGTAATTAATGGATGAAGTTAGTTTAGTGATTGATTTATTAGACAATCAATGGTCTACTTCTGCAACAACTTTAGTTAGTGCAGGTACAATAAATGTCTCTCATTCGGGAAAACCTAACCTAATTGATGTTCGTTCTATTGAGAAGAATAAGGGTGTTAGATATGACCTCTCTTCTAAAGATGTAATTATTGTTTTTGAGGATTCTAATACAATGGATTATCCTACGGTGTTTTATGATGTACGAAATGAAACCTATTCTTTTACTCTACATATTAGAACGGTTCAAGATGAAAGAGCCGGAACAGACGCAGATTTCGGCAAAGATAGGCTAAGGGCTTTATACTTGATAACCCGTCACGCAATTGAGAGCAAGCGTAGGGGGTACGAATCTTCGGATAATTCATGTTTTAATCAACTTTTTTTAGGGGCGAGAAGCGAATCTAATGATAGGGCAAAACGATTATTCGGATATAAATTGAATTTAGAAGCGAAAAGATTTGCTCAAACAGTCCCTTAGTTTGTAAGTAAGGAAGTGGGATTATGACCAACAACAATATATTTTTAGGAAGCGGCACATCGGTAACTTTTGTTCCCGAAGTAGATATTTATTTGAAACCTCACCAAACGGCGGGTACGGCTTTAACCGATACAAACGGCGTACTTCCTTCGGGACAAGGAAATAAATTAACTCTGCATGGTGATTTTACAGGCAATTTTGATTTGGTCAATGACCTTTATGTTGGTTGTGTTTTGGAGTTTTATGATGGCGGAGGAACTACCCCCACTTCTTCGCATAGAGTAACATCTAATGACGCTACAACCATTACTTTTCACCCTGCTATAACTGCAACTATTGTTCCTGCTACTGACTTTTTCCACTTAAAAGGATATGGCGCACCATGTCCTGCGGAAAGCGGTACTTCAAACCTAAAACATCTAAACGCCGACAATTGGTTGGGTATTGTAGAGTCCCTAACTTTCCCTTCTGTTGATGTAGAATTCAAACAACAGAATTTGTTTGTGGGTGGAAGCAGAAACTTTACCCACCAATACAAAGGAATAGAAACGGCAGGTAACGCAAGCATTGGTATTGTTGCTAATCATGGTGCTTGGTTGTACTATTTCTTTGGTAAGTGTTCTTCTATTAGTGCTACTCTAGACTCTGGTACTCACCCCGATAGTGCCTTCGCAGGAGATGTTACCTCCGAAAATAAATATTATTTGCATGGCTCTAGTCTTACTGACACAGGGCCGTTGTTTTACAGAAGTATAGACAATGTAATGACCCCTCCGCTTTTGGAAGGGCAAGATGCCTTCGCAGATTTAGACCAATTAACAGAATCTACAGTTGGTGCTGACGGATTTATTGATAACCCAATTACCTACACCTTTACAGAGCAGGATGGGGATGATTTGCCTTCCTTTGCTATGGAACAAGTCTTTTCTAAATTACCATCTACAAACACTTACAGTACAAATACTGCTGATGCTGATGAAGATACTAACTTTGTTCTTATTGCTACAGGCAACAGAGTAAACACTCTTACAATGACTGCTAATGAAAACGAAGAGTTGAAAATGACTATGGATTGTATGCCTCGTAAGGTTCACAGTTTAGGGAAGACGGAGAAGTATGCGGCTAGAAGGTCTGTTACTGACGAAACTGCTTTCAAGAATTTCGCTTCCGATGATAAACTATTGGAGCCTTTCTTCTTTTCAAGTGGTTCTATTAGTTTATTCGGACAAGACTTTATGAGAATTACCCAATTCTCCTTGACAATGAACAATACTCTTACTGATAAAAGATTCATTGGTATTGGTAGTAGGAATGTTAAGGATGCTATTCCTGCACAAAGAACCTACGAATTGACTTTTAGTGCTTTAGTTACTGATGATAAATTATTCAATGAGTTGAAAAACAATGACGAAAACCAATCGGGTGATAGTGGAGCAGTGATTGATTTAATCTTTGATAAACCAAACCAAGAACAAATCCGTTTGAAGTTTGATAACTATTACTTGACTACAAACTCTTGGCCTATTCCCGAAGACAAAGGAGCCGTAGTCGTAGATGCTACAATCATTCCTCGTTCCTTAGCGTCTAGTGGATGCACCGTCAAAACCCATTGGGTCTTGCAGGGGTGAGCAAGTGGTTGAAGTAAAAGGTGTAGACCGCTACACAAAAAGGAAACAATACCGTGAGCGTCTTCTAGAAGAACAGGAGAAAGCAAAATCAAAACCTGCCCCTAAGAAGAGGGGTAGGAAGCCAAAGGCAGTGAAGGAAACTCCACCGTCAAAGGAGGAAGTCTCTAAGACAGAAGAAGAATAAACATTCCACTAACATTATTTGTTTGTTAGTTTTTATGAAGGTGGATAAAATGAATACAGTAAAAGATAAATCAGTGCTTTTTGCACACACAGAAGAGAAGTGTCACTCATTGAAAGTGTCACCGACAAGTGAAGAATGCCTCAAGGTTTGGGTTAGAGAACCCACTTGGTTAGAAGTAGAAAAAGCCTTGACTACCCTTATGAAGATAGATGCGAAGAGTCAAGGCGTAGACATTGACTTGAATGGTATGTACCGATATTTGGTAGAAAAATTTGTAGTTAGAACAGAACCAAGTTTGACCACAATTGAATTAATCCGTTTGAATCCGTATATCGGAAATCAACTAAAAGAAATACTCCCTAATCCATTGGATGCCTTTTCGGAGGATGGAGAAAAAAACGAAGAATGAGAGATGCAATTAGGCAAGGCCCAAAAGACCTTCCTACTGCCTCTCTCTTAATCACATACACGCTCAGTAAAGCCTTATCAATAAGCCCGCTAGAAATAATGAAGATGCCCGCTAATATGGTAATGGACTTTTTATACATACATAGAAACTTTGAAGAACTCAAGTCCGATACAATAGAACAAGAAATGAAGAAGGTGAAGAACGGTGGCGGCAAATGATATTAGGCAATTAACTAGGCAAATAGAGAGTTTAGTTAGTGCTTATGACCCTTTAATGCGAGCGCAAGCCCAAGTAGCAGAGGCACAAGAAGAAGTTAATGATTCAGTAGAAGAAGCAAAAAGTCGCTTTACTAAATTGGCCGACGCATTAAATGAGCCTAAAAATATAAAAATACCAATAATAGGTGTGCAATTGAAAACCTTTCTTAAGTTAGGCTATGCTTTTGTTCCTATGTTTTTCCGTATAAAGAATGGAGTAGAGATTCTTGCGGGGTCTATTGGTAAATTGATGGATTCCGTAGGCGACCCCAATAAAGGAGGCCCACTACTTAGTTTACTTAGAGGATTAAAAGGAGATTATAAATCTGCTAAGAATCTTATATCGGGCGTAGATAGTGAAGGAAATAAAGTTAGTAGGAAGGATGCGGCTAAGGATTTCTTCGGAATTACTGCTATGGGAAAACTAGGCAAGGGCTTTCTAAAAATGTTCAAGAGAAACGAAGAACAGTCCGATAAAATAAAAAAGTTCGGTGTTCTTAAATCTTTGAAAAGCGTTGGAGCAGTAGCATTAATGCTAAGTAAATATTTATTCTTGGGTACTTTGCTTGTTCCTCTATTGTTAATGTTTTTCAAATCAAAGGCTTTTAAAGAAGGATTAAGTACTGTTATTAGCACTTTAAAAAGAGCATTTGAAATTGCTTCATTTGGCTTCTCTCTTATTAAAGATGGAGTTTTGCGA
>TARA_R100001463_G_scaffold37658_8_pt1 | contig 25327 bp, 40 predicted proteins | sample TARA_R100001463 | Tara Oceans TARA_R100001463 (sample SAMEA2622242) | marine metagenome | biome: marine biome (ENVO:00000447); feature: deep chlorophyll maximum layer (ENVO:xxxxxxxx); material: "saline water (ENVO:00002010), including plankton (ENVO:xxxxxxxx)" | depth 40 m
CTGGCGCCATTGGTAAAGGCCAGCTTAATCTCTCTATCTGGCTTTGGAAATGCAGCCATAAAGTTTGTGTCTTTCATTAAAATATCTTGTTGAATTGATTTTGTCAAATTGGCAGTTATTGAGGTCTCTATATCCACATCGGTGACATATTTCCATTTGTTCTGCTCTGAGGGGTTTGTTGTTTGATTAGCACCTCTCCAGTTTCCTTGATCTGAAAGCTCTTCATAAGAGACATCCATGCTTGCCTCAATGGATTGAATAAGACCGTTATGGCTACCAATACCTGTATCCTTAGTGATTATACTTGATAGCTCTGTGGGAATAACTGTAGAATTAGTACCTGCGCCTTCCGGTTTAATATAAGCTTGTCTTTTTATATTTGTGCCACCGTCAGTACCTCCAGTAACCGGAACTGTCGCGGTTCCCTCTCTGATTAGATTATTTGTTTTGAGTGTTATAGACTCTGTAGCTGGGCCGCCAACCTGAAAAGAATAAGATATATTGGTAATTAAACAATATTTGTATTGGATATTAGCAACCCTAGTGCTTGTGCTCTGATCGTCCATATACACAAGCTCGACTTTGTATTCTTTTAAATTCGAGCTACCGTCCCAGCCGCACATCCCCAAATTACCATCGGCAAGTAAAAAGCCGCCTACATATGTAGAAGGAGTTGTAGCGGCATAGAATGGAGTGAAACCATGATTTAGATTTCTTTCTATAGTTATCTCAACTTCAGGCTTTGCGTAAAGACTTCTAAACTGTTGTTGTCTGCCTTGATCAGACACTCCTTCAGCTTCAGCAGAATAATTTACACCAACGCTCTGCACGTTTTTCAACTCAGAGCCATCTACAAAGACACCCTGACACGCATAAAATATTCTGTTAGCCATTTTTTAAAACCTTATTAAAAATCGTCCACTAAATTACCCACTGAATACTCTGTAACTCTCGTCTCAAAAAAGTTTTTACACTTCTCTAAATCTATTATTTCACTCATCCAAGGGAATGGATTCTGTGCATTCGTATATGGTGATGGCAGACCTAAGTTAGTAAGCCTTCTGTTCGCAATAAATTGAACATAGTCAATAAACATATCTGCGTTCAATCCTAGAATACCATTCGGCAACACATCTCTAGCGTAAGCTAATTCAAGCTCCATAGCTGTATCAATATGCTCAATGGTTTCTTTTTCCATAGCTTTTGTCCAAATTTTAGGGTTATCTTCTCTTAATCTATTGATAAGTGTAGTCCCAAAATCAATATGTATACTCTCATCACGAAGAGTGTATTGGATTTGTTCACCAATTCCCGGAAGCTTGTTCTGCCTATTAAAGGATAATAGCATAGCAAAACCAGAGAAGAAGAATATCCCCTCGCATATAATATAATATGTTATGATATTACGAAGAAACTCTCTCTTGCCTTCCAATGTGTTTATGTTGAAGTCAGGACGATTTATATCACTAGTAATATTCATCAAGAACTCGTCTTTAGCTTTAATGCTAGGGACTGAATTATATGCTTGATATACTTCGTCGATATCTAGACTCAGTGAGTCGCAAATATATACCACCGTTAAGTTGTGCAGGCTTTCTTCATATGCTTGACGTAGAATATACTGGCGACATTCTGGATCTGTTACAAACTTAAACACGCTAAGCAGTAAGTTATTGGCGACCAAAGACTCTGAGCCAGCAAAGAATCCTAGACATCTCTTTACTACCAATCTCTCATCTTCGGATAATGAGTTGGATTTCCACTGCTCTATATCCTTAGCCATAGAAATTTCGGTTGGCATCCAGTTATTAGCCGCACCATCTATGAATAAATCCCAAGCCCATTTATTTACATGAGGAAGAATTTGATTTACACTCGCTACTTTATCTGATATAATCTGCTTAGTTTTTTTCATTTTTACTTAATCTCTCAATAATTTCCTGCAATAAGTCCTTAACTTTTTCGGCTTCTTCTGAATTAATTTCTAGTCTATATTTTACTGGCGATGTTCCAGACTGTTTAAACTCAACAAATCTCATTGACAACTCTCACATCCGGGATCTAAAATAGAACAGGCCTTAATTTCTTCTGTTGTCGGTTCTTCGGTTGATTTAAAACTAACAGTTGATTTTTCTAGCCGAGTTGCGGCTTTGCCTCTTAGGTAATATGTAGTTTTTAAACCGTTTTCCCAAGCACAAAAATATAGGTCATTTAAAAATTTAAGACTGTCGTGTTTGTTATAAAGGTTCAGTGACTGTCCCATGTCAATCCACTTCTGCCTTTCAGCCGCAGCCTTAATTAAAATTTCTGGTTCAATATCAAAAGCCGTCATAAACTCTCTTTGAATATCCTCATCTAAATCAACTGCCATAACGTCTCCGTCAGCAGTTTTAAGAGCGTCCACTAACTCTTGACACCAAATACCTTTCTTCTTTGCCATTGAGACAAAATGCTCGTTGACCATTGTGAACTCACCACTGAGTGTTGAATAAACATAAAGAATTGAGTAATCTGGTTCAATAGACTGCGAACAGCCTTGAATATATGAAATAGTTGCGGTAGGAGCAATCGCCATGACATTACTATTACGCATACCATGTCTTCTTACTAATTCCCTAACCTCATCCCACTCTTCTTCAAAGCTCTCAAAGTCCACTCTCTTATACACATTTTCTGGCTTATGAGTATGTCTCTGATTCATCAAATCACAATAAGTATCTATTGGAAATTTGTCCTGACTCCAAAGAGAACCCTCAAAAGAGGGGTATTCTCCCTTTTCTTTAGCTAATAATGCTGAAGTTTTGATTGCATGCAGGGAGATAAACTCTTGTATTTTCCCGCACAATACCACTGCATCCTGAGAATTGTAAGGTATTCCTAGTCTATGTAGCACATCATGAGTGCCCATAATTCCAAGACCAACAGGTCTATGTTTTAGGTTTGCCTTCTTTGCCTCTTTAGTTGGATAAAAATTTAAATTTATTACATTATCCAAGCCTCTCACGGCAACCTCTACAGTTTTTTGTAGCTTTTTCCAATCTATGGTGCGGACTTTAAGGTGTGAAGACAAGTTGACACTCGCTAAATTACACACCGCAGTCTCTCCAACCTCGATAATCTCACCTTCATCATACTCGGTGGGTTTTGTATGTAATAAGATCTCTGTACATAGGTTAGATGAATGCACTACCCCTTCATGCTTATTAGAATATCTTATATTAGATGGGTCTTTGAATGTAATCCAAGGATGCCCAGTTTCATATAGGGCTGTGAGAATCTTTTTCCACAAATCTTTAGAATTGATGATTGTATAATTTTTTAATTCTCCATTGTCAGCAGCCTTTTTGTATTTCTTATACATTTTAGTAAATTCTTTACCGTATGTATCATGTAGCTCTGGGCATTCAGAAGGATCAAATAAATACCAATCTTGGTTCTTTGAAACAGCTAACATAAAATCGTCTGGAATCCATAGCGCTGTGTTCATATCGTGACATCTGCGACGATCATCGCCAGTGTTTTTCCTGAGATCTAAGAAATCCTCAATGTCTAGATGCCAAGGTTCAATATATGCACACCCAGCACCTTTTCTCTTCCCTCCTTGATTAACTGCAACAAGCAGGTCATTGAATATCTTAAGCCAAGGCACAAGCCCTGTAGATTTGCCGTTTGTGCCCTTTATATAACCGCCTGTAGCTCTTACTCCAGACCAGTCCACTCCAAGGCCTCCCGCATATTTAGAAAGCCTAGATTGGCCATGAAGAGTACCAAAGATTCCATCAAGCGAATCACCGACAGTGCTTAAATAGCAGGAAGAAAGTTGCGACCTGCGAGTGCCGCTATTAAATAGGGTCGGTGTTGATGGCGAGTACCTGAATTCGGACATCATATTATATATTTCAAGAGCTTTGTCTTCCATATTTTCTTCGGCTAGACACAAACCCATAGCTACTCGCATATAAAAAGCCTGCGGAGTTTCCATTCTCTGTTCATTTAGGTGTATGAAATATCTATCATACAGTGTTTGAATCCCCAAATATTTGAATAATTTGTCTCTAGAGGGAACCATTTTATCGGCTAAGTATTCTAGATCATAGCTTAGAAGTCTATCACTCAGTCGCTCTTCTTTCACTAACCTTTTAATATTTTTAACAAAAGCCTTTTTGTACTGCTCTTCAAAACTTTCACTGCCTACATCTTCTCCAAACACTTCTTTGTAAAGATTGTTTAGTAACATTCGAGCTGCTACATAGGCATAGTTGGGTTCTTTTTCTATCTTTGATCTTGCCGACAGTATAAGAGCCTGATTTATTTCAGATGTCGGAATTTTATTGTAGAGCTGTAGACTTGCATCCAATACCACTTCACTAACAGATACGTCCTCTAAGTTCTCACAAGCTCTTTCTACGCACTTATTTACTTTGTCTAAATTTACTTCTTCTAACCGACCATTTCTCTTTTTGATTTTTATATTCTGGCTCATAATCTCACTGCGTCAAAAGTTGTTTACAAAAAAAAACGACACTTATAATAAACAGTAGCGCTACAAGTAATTCTTGATAAGCTACTGTGCCTTTCGGCTAGTCGGGGAAAGTGCCGTTTAGCCCACTTTATATAAGCTGGACTTGTTTACTCCCCGGTTTTATTATAGTGTCGTTATGTTGATTTACAAGATAAAAATTTATAATTAAAATGATTATCCGTTAAAAAATTCAGATCCTCCATCGTCATTAACCTCCGAGGCTCCGTCTTCTGCTGGTGGCTCAGGTTCTGGGGCGGGTGCAGGAGGCTCAGGAGCCCCATCTAAATCGACATTAACATTAATGTAATGTGCAACCGTAATTTTTTCGCTCAAATATTTCAAAGCTTTAAAAGTATCTTCTCCAGATAAACCACTTTGTTCAGCACTACTAGCGGAACTTGCTTTTTCAATAACATCTTTTAGTAACATCTATCTCTCCTTATATCCTAATTTTTGTTTATAGCCTCTATGATTTTTTCTGCCATAGTAAGCTGTGTTTCATGAAGCGAATCTTCGAGTTTGTCTATCTTATTATCAATCTTAGTCTCTAATCCGTCAACCTTATTTTCTAAAGAATCCAATCTTCTTTGAATAGAATCGTTAACTTTTTCTTCTAACATCACAAGCTTACTCCCATGCTTCACCACTGTGTGAAAAACCCATCCTATTACTGGAAGTGCTACCATCCCCACAATTTGTGCTATATCGTTGATTGATGACCAATCCATCTGGGTTCTCCCCGTGTTATATTTAAAAAAAAATAGAAGGGGGAGAATGTCTCCCCCCTCTAAAATTACTAACCAGTGATTGGCTTGTAGTTGTTGAAGTCAGGTCTAGCGCTAGTCTTAACTGAAGTCCAAGGGTTCAAGTTAACGAAGTTAGACTTGATTACCAAGCGACCCGGAACTTTTCTAAGTCCCGTATCAGCAAGAGCAAGGCCACTGCCAGAATCGACATCTGCAGCTCCAACGTAACCATTTGCGGCTGCGTCAGTGTAGTCTGCATCTGCGGCAGTACCGTTTCTAGTTGCTCCACCAATAGCGCGCAACTGCTGACCAGAGAGAGTGTCTGGAGCAGCAGCAGCATTACCACCTGCGGTTGTAGCTGCGACCCAGTTGAGTCTGCTTGTGAGGGCAGCTCCAGCAGTACCGTAAGACTTAGTACTAGTCCAGCTAAATCTATTAGAACGGAAGGCTGTGAGTATCTTAGCTCCAATCTGACGATAGAACTGAGCAATAGATGGTCGCTGATCGCCAGCGCCCATAGTCAAGAGCTGAGTTTTTGCTACACCAGATAGAGTAGCTGAAGCTCTAGCGATAACATACTCGCCTGCTACGTGATAAGCGAACGTACCAGCGGCAAGAACTTTTTGAGCACCAACCATAGCGTTAGTACCATTGCCTGTGATAGGCCCTGTGCCAATAGCATTGTAGTTATCTTTTGTTGCGGTGATTAATTCAAAAGCTTTAGTGATAACGTCACCAGTGTTATCATTACCTAAGATTGTTCCACCTTCTTTGTTGGTGGAGGGATTTCCGTTATTCGTAGTAGATACGGAATAATTTGTTAAAGCGCCGGGAACTGCCATGATATATGACTCCTATGCAAAAATAAAGATATATAAATCCTCAATTATCCATAAGAGTGTCCTGTTCCTACCATATTGTACACAAATTATCTAGTATTTTATAAGACTTTAATCTAATTCCATGAATATTTGAATCATAAAATATGTCATAATGCTCTTGAGAAAGTATTGGTGAGCAACTAACAACATCAAGGTTTAACTTATCTTCTATTAGCTTTGAAGAAATTATGTTATCTAGTATATCATCAACCATAGATCCAGTACCAATTACGATCTCTACCGCGCCGTTGTATTTTAAAGAGCTACAAAGCTCATAAAGGAATTCATCATCAGTGAATCTGTATTCTATGATAGGTCTTATGTTAAGGCCATTCTCCTTACAGGCAGAGAAGCAGGTTCTAAAATCTTTTCTTATTGAGTTTAGGTTAGACGACTCTATATCATTTCTGTTTATAACAAGATCAATATCCTTCACGCCTCTTTTGGAGCATAGTAATATCTCATGGACTCTAATCCTAGTCTCGGATATTCCATACGGAAAATCTACCAGTGCTGAGAAGTTGCAATGTTCCCGTATAAAAACTTCATCTATTCTAGGTATAATCCCAGAAGGAGTGCATATTTGATCTAACCTCTTTTCAGATGCCTCAAATATACACTGCAATATCTCTGGGTATTTAGACTCATTACAGAGTAGCTCTACTCTCATTCATTTCCTCATAGTAGACTTTAGCCTTGTTGAACCTACGACGTGCTGTTTCTCTGCTGTATCCGTTTATCTGACCAATCTCACTCATGGTCATTCGATAAATATATTTCTGCCTCAAAAGCTTTTTATATTCATCTGGGAAATCTAGCATTACAACCTCCATGTTTTCCATGGATTCTTTTGCTACATCAAATGGGATATTAGTGAACTCTCTTTTTTTCTTTTTCAGAAAGTTTTTGATGGCAAATGTCAGTTGCTGATACAAGTAAGATGTGAATTTAACATTCCTACTCGGATCAAACTTATTAAGACACTGCCACAAAGTAACCATTCTCATAGACGACAAATCATCAGCGTCTACAAAACGGTTGTACTTAGAGCAAACCTTATCCATAATTTTCTTATAATCAATATTAACAACGGCTTCATCAATGTTTCTGTTCATTAGAACTCCTAATAATAATACCACCAACTTTTTTACGTAAGTTTTCAAATTTATTTAAATCATGAAGATAGTCCTCATCTAAGGAATCTGACATGATATAATCAATATCGCCAACAGAGGAAACAAAAATAGACCAATATGGTTTATTTGAAACCTGATCTTTTATTGCTTCTATAGCATCTTTTAGATCCTCTGCTGCGGTTTCCATGTTGTTTATATGTTTTGTATCGGCTACTAAGTTCTCTATGTTTAGTTTAACTTCAGTAGAATTAAAAAGTTTTGCAATTCCTATAAAAATAGTATATCTTCCCATAGCTTTTATCGCTTCAACGCCATCTATCCCCTCTATGGACTCTATCATAGATATAGTAACGTCGAAGTTAGTATAACAAATCCAACAATCCCATCTGTCAGACGGTTTCAAAAAGGACTCTGTAGGAAATGGCCCATAAGGGGTGTACAAAACTCTAGGCATTGGGTCTAGAAATTTGAGTGTGTTTTCGGTAGGTTCTTCGTGTGAGTTAGCTGAAAGCAATTCTTCAAGTAAAGCTAGCTCTGCGTCATTCTCGTAGAACTCAGTTACCATAGCATTCCAGCTTTGCCAAGCAATCTTCTTGTTATTTAACATTCCCTAGCCTCCAAAAAGGACAATAGTATAATGTGTTATACACACTATTAGGGGTTTACTCTGCTAGGTTTTATAGCTACAGATGAAGAATCTTCTTCTGCAAACAAAGCCTCATATTTATTTAGAAGAGTAAAATACTGTTGTAATTTTGTCTCGTTATCACCACATTGGTTTCCTATCTCTTCTAAGACTACGGATTCATATTTGCCTTTGTTGAGCATCTTTAGCATAAAAGCAAAGTTATCAAGGTCGAGATCTGAGTCTCCCCAACCACATTCAAACATTACAGCGCCTGTCTCTTTGTCAACAAAACATTCAAAGTAACAGGACTTAACCGTATCTTCTTGAGGTGAATCTTGATAGTGTGTCAAAATAATGTTCTCCTATCTGTTGTAGCTCTTCATCAATCGACATATGTAAAATGGCTCCCTTTTTGTTCCAGCCTAGCATATTGGGAAAGCTACAATAATAGACTACCTCAAAATGATCTGAGTGCCTGAGAAAATCACCGAGCTCAAATTTAAGCCAGCTATAAGCATAGCCTATATACTCTTCGCATATTTTTCTCAGTACTTCCTGCGGTTGTTCGTTAGCCATGTACCTAAAAAGAGGTTGCTCGTCTATAAGAAGAACATTTCTTTTCGGGTCTAGGGGAGCTTTTGAAATATCATAAGCTACCGGAAGTAGTGTTATCTTAGTCTTCAACTTTTGCGCCTTCCTGACTACTCTCTTCTTGCTGAGAGCTTATGAACTGAGCTTTTAATTCCTGAACCAGCTTATAATTTTCTCTAGCGCTTTGGAAGTCTTCGAGAGCATTTCTGAACTCATCAAAAATTTGAGGGTGTTCTCCAATACCGGCAGCGTTTCTCATATATACCCTCATTGTTAAAGCTGCCTCATCCATTTTTGCTTTATAGTGAGATTCAGCGGCTGTAATAAAATCTAATTCCAATTTTTTTCTCCTTATAAAAAGAGTCCGGCGCATCATGCACCGAACCCTGAATCATGATTCTCTATTTATGTCTACTCCGTTGCGCGAAGAGAATCACCTACAATCCAAGCGACAGCAACCGCAACAATACTCGTTGCCGTTTCTGGCGGGATGCCAACAACGTCCTGAAGACATACGGTAACAACAGTACCGACAGCAGTCCAAAAACGTTTTGACCTCACTAAGCTTTTTAGCTTATCTACCATTTTCTTCTCCTTATTAAAAAAGATAACTGGTTACTAGAAATATTTTAGCATGGCGTGACCATGTTTGCAACTTTATTCTATAGCTTCTAAGAACTTTTTCGCTGAGTTTTCCCAAGAAAACTCTGTAGCTGTTATAATCCCATCTTGATTCTGACCTAAATCTCCCGACTGTTTCTTGTTATGAATGTCCCTCATGTGGTTTATAATCTGATCTTTTGAAGTCTCTCCCAGTGACGCCCACATACCCTGACCATTAAACCATACACCATCAGAGGCTCTCTCAAGGCTAGTTACGTCTATGAGTCTGCTGTTTTGATGAGTACAGAACTCTGTGTGTCCAGAGTAGTCAGTAGCTATAACATGTTTTCCACATGCCATCATTTCTAAAAGCTCTAGGTTCCAACCTTCTGCCCTAGCTGGGAACACACCACAATCAGTTTGTCTCATAATATTGCACACATCTTCATGTGCCGTCTGTCTAGGTATGATTCTTATTTTGTTGCCCAGTGGAGAATTTTTATACATGCCTATCCATTCAGCCTGCTGTGCCTCCGAATAAAAGGGATTCTCACACATCATCCAAAGTTCAACATCGTCGTTGTAATCAAAAGCCTTGTTAAAACATTCAACTAAAACATCATGCCCTTTCCTCACCTCCCACTTGCCACAGTTAAAAAATACTGTCTGGGATCTTGATGTACTGGCAGGAAAAAACATTTCAGTGTCAACGCCAAGCGGAACAACTTTCGTGGGCACTCTAACTTGACTCTCTACCACACCCTTAGCCCAATCAGAGCAGACCATAATCCTGTCGTTATGCCCAAGGCTCCACTTCTCAGTTTTGGTAAATTCATTGAGTTCAAATATAGGAAAGGCTACATGCATACCTTTACCAATGTGGTGATGTACATCATTCTGATGCCATATTTTGACTGATGTTGAATTGTTGCTCACCGACTTTTCTATGCAGTCATAGACAATAGACATCTGATGGGGGTCTTCTATCCTACCTAAAACATTTAACTGTATGTCATGGTTCATCTTTAACAGCTGTTTGACAATGTTAAAAGACGCTACTCCATACCCTAGATTGTTGATCGGCGCTGTTATGTTAATCATTTTTACCTCTTGCTATTTCATAATAGTGATACACATTTCCTAAGTCTACTTTGTCACCTGAAAAAATTTCATTGTTAAATGAATTTACAAAATCTTCATGTAGCGGATTGTTTTCCATCCATACGGCATGGTCTTCAAAAACATCTCTTTTCCAAGTTCCCCAATCTGTAACAAGAGAAAACTTCATTTTGTCAACACCCTCTAAAGAGTTGGCTAACTCAATAGCTAACGGCATTTCTTTGTAATTGTGTTTTTGTACTACAAAGTCTAGAGTTAGTGTAACTTTTATTTTTCCTTCAAGTCGCAGATTGGATAGCATCTGAATATTTTTCATCAACAAGTCCCAATTACCACCAACCCTAACTATATCATAAGTTTCTTTTGTGCCAGCATCAATCGAGACTAAAACCTCTCCTATATTATTATGACATTTGTGCATTGATCGCCACATTTTTTCTGTAAACATCACGCCGTTTGTCTGCAAATTGATCTGAATTTCTGGGTGCTGTTCTCCATCAAAGTTTATTAAGAAGTCTCTAAAAACCTTGGAGCCAAAAGCATCTCCAGACCCAGTAATATTTAACGATGTCTCGCCTTTAGGCTGTTCGTTCAAAACAAAATCCATTATCTTATTTTGTATTTCAACAGCATCATCATATTTCTTGCCGGAAGTATGCAATATTGAGCTTATCCTACAGCTTGGACATTTTAAATTGCAGGAGTCATCCCATAAGAAGTTAACGTGCTTGATTCGCTCCACTTCTACTATATCTTCATCTATAATTTTTCTATATCGAGAATCTGTCACTTTATCTTTTGAGAAAAGTCCAGACTGATCATCATAAGTACCTTTACTTTGTAGCCTAGCACATGTTTGTTTATTACAATAAGAAAAGCTTCCATCTAAAATTGAGGCTCTAATTTTTTTAGCTTCTTCTGAGTTAAGTATTTCTTCTATAGGCGAATGATGTATGTTTCCTATTGTTTGATTCATCCAATAAGCACAACATGTTCTTACGTTTCCATTATCATCTACTTCAAAATTTTCAAATGGCTGTTTGCAAAATAGGTTAGATGTATCAACTATTGGGAGGTCACTATTTCCAGCGTCCATATTTATCTTGTCCAGCTCATATTCTTTTTCTTCATTAAAAACAGGAGCCTCAAATAACCCAAGAAGAATTTGTCTATTTTCCCAGTCTCCATGAGTTAGCCATTTATTTTGAGAGCCATCCCAGACCAGATCAAGCTCTCCAAACTTTACTCTTTCTGTATCTTCAAAAGCTTCTAGGTATTTGTTTTCTATAATATGAAGTTTGCCATCATAATATACATCTTTATAACCATACTTTAACAAGTTAGCTTCTAATTGAGATATATCTTCTCCGTGAAGCAGAACAGAGCTTAAACCTCCAACCATAACTTTTGTAGCATATCCATGTTCCCAGTCTTCGTGGACTGTCTCCCAGTTTAAGTAGTCTAAATACCTAGCTTTTATATTTGGATGATGTAAAGCGTTAATCAATTTTCCATGTTTAGGATGTGTTTTTTCTTGCACAGCCCTCTCATACCAAATAGGCAAGAAGTTTTCGGTGAAGTCTAGAAAGTCTGGTTCATATGTTTGAAATTGGACAAGGGTGACATCGTAACCTGCACATAAGTCAACAAAATCTAACATCTCTTCAACATTTTCGTCTTGTATAACAAAACTAGTGTTAAATGATATTATTTGTCCTTCATCTTTTAGCTTCTTCGTAAAACTTAAATTCTCTAATAGGCGATTCCAGTCACCTCCCTTTCTGACTTTTTTATACATCTCTTCTGATGCCGCATCTATAGAGATTGAGATGTGCTTTATTTTTTCCCTTGCAAAGTCTGATATTTTATCCCAATACGTATCAAGCAAAAGCCCATTAGTTAAAAGCTGAATGTACTCTAAATTTGGAGCCTCTTCTTCCTTGAGTGTCATCAGCAATTCTCTAAAGACCGGACTGGCAAAAGGATCTCCAGAGCCTGTGATTGTAAAAGTTTTAGCGTCCTTAAATGCTTCTTTTCTTAACTTATCTTGTAGTCCAATGATGAATTCTCTTCTCGCTCCACCCTCCATAATCACTTCTAGCCTGCAAGATGGACATGCCAACTGACATGATCTATCGTACCCAAACTGAATCTGAAGAGGACTGTGATTCAATATTGTCCTATCATTTTTTATATCATCCGCAACTAAGTCCCAACCCTTTTCTCCTGCAACTTCTATTTGGTGTAATGTTTGTACACAGTGAGTTTTTGTTGACAGATGTGGGCATACTTTTTCATCGCAATATTTGAAAGATCCATCTAGAATAGAACGCCTTAATTCCTGTGCTGCTTCGCCATTCCAGACTTCCTCAACAGAGTTATCATTTATGTTTCCTATTTCATAGTTGTTATACCAAGAAGGACAGCAAAAACCAATAGAGCCATCGTCATAAGTCTCAAAAAACTCAAACGGTCTTGTGCAATAATGTCTCTCATCCATTTTTTATTCTTTCTAATTTTAAAATCAGGTCATTAGCAAAGTAGTCGCCCTTTATCCAAGACTTATCCATACGTTTAAAATACTCGTGTGCTGAAATTATTCTATCTGTATCTACGAGAATCGAAGAGGCGTGGTCTAAGTCGTCAAAATAAAGTGGGTAATCTTCTCCACAATACTCGATGACTGCTGGATGCCTGTTTACTAATAGAGGTGTATTCCTAGCTATACATTCGATAACAGCATTGTTTGCTGAGCTATCATATAAGTCAAGAAATACAATTCCAGAAGTAAGCATTGTATCATAATCTTCATGGGAAACCCAGTCTAACAATTCTACGCCAGACCATTTGTATCTACCTTCAAAAAAATCCAGCTTAGTTCTATTATAGACTGAAAGCAAGTCTTCTGCATAACCTTTATGGCTAGGTAGCCACTTTTTTATGAATGGATATGGAACTTTAATATCTACAATAGACTCTAATTTTCTTAACCAGTAACCTATCTGTAGCAATGTAGGACGACCACAGTTTATGTAGTTTTCGGGAGTCCACTTAGGAACATTTGTTTCTGTTGGATGTTTAACAGATATGCAGGGGACACTACACCTTTCTTCAACCCATCTTTTCAGGTAATCAGATAAGACAATAATCGCTTCACAGCACTTCAAAGATTGCTGAAAGACCTCTCTGGAAAACATAGCTAATGGAGAGTTGTACATATCAAACCAGTTGGGGGGATTGGGAGGGTTATGCACAAAACCAATCCAAGGTTTTTTATATGGTATGTGAGATTTTGCTCCGCCATAAAAGTAGTCTTCGATATGCCAGCAAAAATTATGCTCAACAAAACCATCAACATGTATTCCAGAATAAGAATGAAACGGCCTAAGAGAATTTATACAATATCCCCAACCACTCCTATGTTTATCAAAGCCATAGCATTTTGAAATATCCAAGGAAATCATAATATTTCTAAACCTGAAAGCCCTTCAAATAAACCGCACTGATAACTACACTTTATCATCGCCATCTTCTGTCCGTATAGTTTGTGCTGGCCTTCTGGTATCTCTTTTTCAAACGTAAGTCTTCCTAAGATTCTATGATCCAGAGATTCTGGGGTTTCTACAAACTGTTTCCATATATGTTCATAGACTGGAGCGTCACTGCTCTTTATGGATATTGAGGCAAGGTAGCCTAGTCCGTAAAAATATTTTGCCACCGAAGACATTGATAAATCTTTTTCTGAAAATATATTCTTTACCCCTAGATTCTTAGAGTGTATTACATCTCCTAGCTTTGAAGCCTTAGAGACAAACTGACGATTATCTAATATATTCCCCCTCGATGTCCTTAGAGGACACACTCCTCCGAGCTTGTTATAAATTAGGCCATTCAATGATATATTATAAGACGGAGGTAAATTTGAAATATCTTTAGATACATCCGAAAGCACAACACCTTCAGAAGGGAAGACATTATACGAGTGATAATAAGGGCTAATCTTTTTTATAAAAAAGTCATCACGCACACCAGTGTAATGGTTTTCAATGTTTCCGCAGAGTATGGAAAAGTCTGGATACATGTTATTCAGTGATACAACATTCAGCAGATATTTAGAGCTGATCATGCTGTTTTCATTTAACAAGATAACTAGATTAGAATCTGTTTTAGATGGAAGCTCTTCGTAATTTGCTTTGTCAATATCTATCGAAATATCTAGATCTTTTGATTGCCTTAGAATTCCTTCGAGTGAAGGCTCAAAAACAAAACCGTTTGGGTCTTGTGAGTCATACCAAGATAGTAAAGAATCACTCTCTACATCTGTGTCATTTGAATTTAGTATAAAGACTTTTATTCTGCTCATTTTTTCTCCGATCAATACCATATATTTTAGTGTGTAAGTTTTATAAAAACACGAAAAAAAATTTTGCCATTGCATACACCATGATCGGGGTTGTTCGGACAGGACAAAATAAAAGAGTGGAGGTGGCGGGATTTGAACCCGCGTGCCACATAATATTATTATTAACTTCTACATGTTTAGTATAATTATTATCGCCCACCATACTAGGCTATCCGAATTATCGGAGTCAAACAAATTATTGTTATCATATATATTTAATTCAAGTATATATACTCTAGCGGAATTATCTGCATCATCACTATTTGGTTTACAGGGCTGTGATACCCCTGCCGCATTAAGCGGCTAGTGCGAAATTCTCTTCTACACTTAAAAAAATATGAACGATTTTTTAAGTAGCCATTCGTTCAACTACTACATGCGATCAATAACTTTATTACTGGTCGATTCCAATTCACCCCCTGATTTTAATATCTGGAAACATCTTATATTTCAAATCTTCATATAACACAGATGCTATAACCATAGAAGCATCATTGTCTGAAGGATAATGTACACCTTGTAGAATCCTAGCTCTCCCCGCTAGGTTTATAAGTTCATAGAATTCTGATGTGTGTTGTGGATAAAGAGTGGCAAGCATAGAGCCTGCGAAAGCGGCATAAGCTGTGTGACCAGATGGATATGCCGGTGTGTGATGAGTGTCAGTCTCAGTAATATTAATATCTATATCGTACTTCTCAGCTAACTGGTATGGTCTAGCTCTATCGTATTTGTGTTTGAGGCTAAGGATTATAGGGTCAACCTGTTCAAAGTAGAACTCTTCAAATTTTTCCTTTGGGAACTCAAGGCCATATTTCTTTAGTAAGCCCATAAACACATTGTTAGGGTCTTTATCAACTTCAATGACTAGATTATATTCTTCCTCTGAAAGATCATTAGTCATAGATGATATATATTCTAGTTCTCTACGGGTTATATTTGAACTGTTCTTTGGGGGTTCCGGTAACACGTTCTTCCAGTCAATCGTCACCAAGCTAGATGGCTTGTTCATGACATCCAAATGCTTTTCTGTGGGAGGTTTATCAAATGTTATTGAATCTATCTCAGACGCAAGGGCTTCATTGATACCTTTTATAATATTATTTTTAGAAGTCATATTCGTATTCCTCTATTAATTCGCTTGATGAAACTTCTCCACAGTCACAACACTCAAAAACATATACTCTGCCGCCTGTGTTCTCGATTATATCTGCAAGCCTGCACGCTTCCGAGTCCACTTCCTGATCGCAAGCCTTACAATAGAAACTAAACATATACTTTCTCCCAGTCAAAAAATCGCCATCTGTTCTGATGCTTCGCATCTTCGTCTTCGTTTATGTGATTCAAATATTCTAAAACTTCACTCCAGTTCGAGAATACCATCTCATGTGGTATTACTCCAAACATCCAAGTTGGAAGTTTACTCTTTCCCTGTTTACACATTACGACGACTGGCTTCTTTTGACTGATCGCAACAGCCGCTTCGTGATATGACCCGCAAAGGTGAGCATCTACGTCTATACTCATGACTATGAAGTGAGCAATGTCAACCATACGCAAATCAATCGCGCAAATAGGTTTCATGTACTCAGTAACTTTATCGTACTTTTCAGATAGTTTTAGTTGCTCAAGCAATTCTCTAGTCTCGTTATTCTCGATACCATAATCACTTGGCTTGTCACATGGATTCAAAACACCAACACCCATTTCTTTTAATTTTGGGGTTATGTTTTCTCTCCAACCAGCACCACCATCTTCAACACGATCCATAGCTCCACAAAGGTAGCAGAGCGAGTTTTTAAGTCTATTCATAGTACAACCTTCTATACACAAATCAACAGTTTTTAATAATATCTTGTATCAAATCTTCCAGAACTGTGTAGTTATTCGTGGCACATAACTCGTTGGCAACTTTTTTTACATTGCCAGCCTTATAACCAACAGTTTTTAGGGCATCTACAGCCTCTCTAATTAACGCAGAGCTTGGGTTCTGAGGCGATACCGGCTCCTGAAAAACATTTTTAGTAACCCAGTCTCTAGCAGATTTGTCTCCCTCCATTGCGCTCTGCACTGTTGAGTTAACTATAGCTTCCCACTGTTCCTGTCTTGACATAGGAGGATCATAACTTATAGTTATTTCAGGTTCGTATACATGATGAACCTCTGGAGTTTTAACGGCGTAAACTGAGGAGAAAAGTCCTAGTCTTGAAAGAATAAATACAAAGAATGGAGCCATAAAAAACAGCGACCAGACCATAGCTAATTCACTGTTAAACATTTGTATATTCCTTTATCCAATCTTCAAGTTGTACTTTAGGTTCCCAATCTAATACAGATCTTGCTTTGGTTATGTCTGCCAAAGTTACTCTAGCCTCACCTAACCTTTCAGGCATATGAATATACTTTGTGCCAATCATTTTTGCAAGCTCTAAAACAGAGTGATTTTTGCCAGTACCAATGTTGCAGGTTTGACCCCATATGTTAACAGCTTCGCTATTCATCGCTAACATATTAGCATCAACAACATCAGAGATATACGTGAAGTCTCTTCTCTGTAGACCATCTCCAACAATAGTCATTGGTTCACCAGCTTCGGTCTGACACAAGAATATACCAACAACGGGAGCGTACTGGCCTTTAATCGGCTGCCGTTCTCCATACACATTAAAGTATCGCAGCGTTAATGTCTTCAGCCCAAATAGTTTAGTATACATTTTACATAACTCTTCACCCGCAACCTTAGTGACTGAATAAGGATTAAGGCAATCGTTTGGCATGTCCTCGGTTAAAGGAGGAGTGTTGGTTAAACCGTAGGCAGACGATGTAGACGAGTAAATCACACGATCTACACCGTTCTCCCTAGCGGCCTGAAGTACGTTACAAGTTCCCAAAACATTGGTAGCTGATGCCTTGCAGGGATTCTTAATGGCTGGCTGAATACGAGCTTCAGCCGCCAGATGGAAGACGCAATTAACACCCTTAAAAAGAGGTTCGATTTTATCATAATCACATATGTCAAGTACAGCTTTATGAGCCTGCGGATTCCAATAAAATTCTTCATTAGATGTAGCCGACTCATTATCCAACGAGATTACCTCGTTACCATCCTCGATTAATCTGTCAACAATATGACTACCAATAAAACCTGCGCCACCAGTAACGATACACTTCATTCTAAACTCCTACACTCTGTCCTTTGAGGACTGTTGATAAACGCTCAAGTCGAACACGGATGTCTTCTTTCCAAGCATCATTATACTTTACGACACTAACATTATCAACCGTAGAACCCAAAACTTCAACAGCTTTATCAAACACATCTTCAAAGATTGCGACTACTTCGTAGCGACAGGCTCGGAGCTTCTGAAAGCGAGAGTCACTTGGTACGCTCACAACATCAGCAGGATTAACTTTGCAGATGACAATCTGGTTTCCACCGTCACTGTCATTGTTATCATGATTATCCAAACTGATACCGCCGTAGCTGGTAACATAGTCGATAGCTCCAACGTGAAGGCCTGCACTACAATGTCGATTACGATTACCATCAACCTTAGAACGATCAACCTCAACCACTTCGCCAATACTATTGTCAATCGAGCCACTGTAAATATCTTTGAAGTCTGGACGTACAGCTTTGTAAGCCAAGAAGTGACCGTCTTGTGTGATCGGCAGATTCTTGTTCTGCATGAAGTCAAACAATTCTAGGATAGATTTGTCTGATGGATTATCATTTAGATTGCACATGAAGTTAAGCATGGAATCAAAGTCAAAGCCTTCCTTCTTCATGTCTAAGATACGATCAGTGAACAGTTCTGGCATTGGAATCCCGTTCCAGTTCAGTGTTCCATTCTTAACATGTACATAACCATCACAGAAATGCTCTACTGAAGATGCAACATCGTATGCCGCCTCAAAGTGTTCTACATTGCCACCCTTCAAATGGCGAATGAGAGAATTATAATTGTGGTGGTTCTTGTCAAAAGTATACGCCTCGCCACCAACAAAAGCATTTACTACACCTGAATCACTAATGATATATTTCATATCACACCTCCATACTATCAATATAATTTGCAACAACTTGTAACTGTTCGTCCGACATCCAGCCTGTAACAAACTGCAACATCGGATACTTCTCTACTATACTATCATATAATTCGTCAGTATCAAGTGACTTACTTGAATTTTCTTCCAGATTCTCTGCAAAATCTGTCCATACTTTCAGACGCTGAGATACTTCTTTCAAATCTGACAACACGACCTTATCAACGCTGTAGTCTGGATGGAACAACTTAGAAAACTCGTAGAAGTCTCCACGACTATTCAGGAGCGGATGTAACTCTTGCAGTGTAGCTACACGCCCTGTGTGTTCGTTGCCGATAGACCACTTACCAGTGGATGAATTATGGAACAACGTAAGATCGTTAGTCATAATGACAAGTTGACGCTTGATCTGGTTTTGGATATATTCTAGTCCATCCTGCCAGTTATCCCGTTCTTCGAGCTTCATGGTCTTAGCTTTGGATGGAGTTACAAAGAATAACTTCTCACTTAGGTGACTTGTATCAACACCAAGCGAATCCAAAACAGTGAGAGCCGATTTGATATAACGAGTACCGACATTGTAACCCTTGATCTCCATGTCACCTCTGGTCTGAATAATATAGTAAGCATCCTCTTCTTTAACACCTACGTTATAAGTCCGTCCACACCATTCATGGTAGCCTTGACCTTTAGACTTGTACAGACCATCAAGACCAGCAACGTATGATGAGCTAGATGTAGTCTTAGATACTTGCTTTGGAGGAGCAGGGAGAGTAGTCACGTTGGTGATGTACTCTGGCTCGCAACCAAAACATTTAGCGGCCTGTTCTAACTTCCCATTAGGAATAAGATATACGATACCTTCGCCTTCTTCTCTCAGTAAGTGTCTTATACGAGCAACACTACCTGACTTCTTGTCCTGATAGAAGACATGACCTTTGCCAGCACGGATGTGGTATACATCTTCTCTTGAGCAAGTCTCACGCCATCTTGATTTGTCATAACGTACAATCGTCAGTCTTTGATCATCATCTGTCTTCAGCTTTATGAATTCTGAACCATCCTCAAAAACCTTCTGACCGTTGAACTCTATCTCAAACAGCATATCGTCTGCCAAGTTGCCAATCCTACCAACAGTATCAAAGATTTCCATAGCTCTCCATCTTGCACTCCAAAGATTAGTACAGGCAAGTATTTCCGCTTTGGCCTTTTCTCCAATGCTTTCTATGATGCGATTAATGGCACAAGTAATATTATACTTAGTTCTGCCAGTGTAAGAGATGGACTCACGAGAAGGAGTGATGTCAATGTCACCAATGTCCATGTGCAAGCGGAGATTACCAAGCGTTCGGAGCGCACGCCAGATGTCGTCTGTCTCTTCACTCTGGAACTGCGTGTCGTCAATAGGGTATAAAATTTGACCCATGATAACATGGTTGCCAGAGCGTCTTTTAAGAACAGACCAGTTGTCACCACCAATCTTAACCTCTTCAGTCTTATATTCAAGCTCGGCATTAATCTCTGGACGAACAATAAAATGTTGGAAGATCAAGTTGGCTTCATTCTCAAATTCCCAAATATCATTAGACTCTACGTTCATGCTAATCTGCATACCGTTAGGCTCATCGGTAGACTCTTCGTGTAACATTGCAAACTCAGGAGAACCAGTTTCATTCATATAAGAATTGAAAACGTAGCGAGTGCCGTTGAAGAAAGACTCAACCATGAAGGAGTCAGTATAGGCAAAGGGAGATTTACTGCCAAGACCTAAGCAACCAACAGCATCGTTGGAGTCAGTCTTGTTGCTACCGAAGTAAGTAGTATAAAGATTAAAGCAGTCATCGTAACTAAGGCCTGTGCCAAAGTCACGCACGACAAATACCGGCTCCAGCTTTGTTGGAAGCTGAACACGGAACGGGGAATCAGGACAGCCTGCCGAGACATGAGCATCATACGCATTAGTAGATAGCTCACGAATAACTGCTTTGATCTTGTTTGAGTAAAGACCATCTGACAAGATAGAGAACGCTTTTGCGGTAGCCTCGATCTTATAACTGGTTGACTGAAAGTCGGATGATCGTTGAATAGTGTTTTGATTAGTTTGTAATTTCATAATTTGAATCCCCTATAACGTGTTATTAACCTGATACGTGTCTTATTATACTATACTAATCGTCGTTTGCAAGATTATTCTTCAGTGTTTTCTGAAATTTCTTTTGGTTTTCTATAAGTAGCACCAGTAAGTCTGTTGCTTAACTTCTCTCCCTGACGCTTGATTTTCCAGATTTCTTTCTTATCTTTTACGTCTTTGCGGTGTGCCTGCCTTCGTTTTAGAATTTTAGCTTTTACTCTTTTCTTACGAGCCTTTAGCTTTCTAATATTTTTTTTATCGCTCATGACTATTATGCAATCTCTTCTTGAGTTTGTTTCTTTGTTTTACTAGCTTCGATCTCTTCTTCATATATTCTCTTCTATCGTGTTCTGTGATAACAGAATCGACTTTGCAATCAAGATCAAATATGGAATCATTGATACGTTGTAGTCTATCATATATTCTATTTTTATTCATAATAAAGCTGACGGGAGTTTCCTCCCGCCAGACTCTCATCTCTATTAAAACACATCTTCTGTAGCAGAGGCCGCCGAAGCAGGGGCTGCTGAAGCAAAGCCTTGATCCTGCTTTTTAGGAGCGCGAACAACTTTAGCGATGTTCTCTGGTACAACAACCATAGAAAACCTCTTATTGCCTTCTTGGTCAGTCCAAGAGCGATCTTGTAGACGACCTCGAACGCTGACTCGATCACCCTTAGAGAGTTCAACATTCTTACAGTAAGATGCCTGATAACCCCAAGCGTTAACGTCAATATACAAAGTCTCTTCATAGTCTTTGCTGATTCGCTCGTTGATTGCCATGCGGAACACAGCTAGGTCACGAGTCTCGTTAATCATCTTATGCTCTGGGTCTTTAGTGAGGTTTCCCTCGAAAGTTACAAAATTATTCATCGTGTTATACTCCTAAAAAAATTAATATCCTCGTCGCTTCAATGCCTTGCGTGCAAGACGGCGACCGTAAGTTACACCGTGACTGCGAAGAAGATTACGAACTTCTCCACTACCTTCAGTGTTTGCAAAACTTGAGGTAAGTTCTCGGCCTGTCCCTTCGCTATGAGCGAATTTCTTTACAGCCTTTACTCTAGTCTTGTTAGACAAAATAGTACCCCAATCAATCATGATTAAATCCTCCAATTAAAAAAAACAAGTTACAACATATTATAGAATAGCCAGCGGCCATTGTCAACGTATTTTTACTTTTTTATCCCAAATTAATTTATGCGGCCTATTATAGTAGTTATCTAATAGGTCAGATTTCTTTGCTTTACCCATATAGATAAACTCCAATATGTGGTGCTTCATGCCCTTTACTACCTTGTAGGCTAGAACTCCATCAGACACTGTTTCCTTGACTATTAGCTTACCATACACTCCCATATAGGTCTTATCTTTGGTTTCAGGGTTTAGCCAGTATGAACCATTGCCCTTGACTGACTTTATAGTGTCCCCAAAGCCAAGCATAGTCCAATCCTCAACAACGGAAAGTTGCTTGTGAAAAAATATATGACCGCACTCACAAGAAGATGATCTAGCATGGCAGTGTTGTCCACACTCAGGGCAACTCTTTCTAGGTGTCCTAGACTTTTTTTGCTTTTTGGAGCGAATCGCTGTAGTTTGAGTATTCATTTCTTTGCCTTCTCATGAAATTTGATTCGTAACACTTCTCACATCTATATACATCACCCTTATTGGTTTTTATAACATAATAATTAGATGTGCTTTTATTACAGTCGATACACTCAACTTTTTCTGGTCTTGTCATCTTCTCTCCTTCGGTATACTTTATTCTCTTCCCTACGCAGTAGGTAAAATGCCACACCTGCAACGCTTAACTCAATTAACCAAGCTAACAGTCCTGCATACAATGGTTCCATGTCTATATAGCCTCCATATAAATAGGTGTGTTTTCTCCAACGTATGCTCCAAAAGTATTATACTCAAGCCACTCAACAGCCTCATTATAATCTACACTGAGATCGTTTGCCGCTATCTCAATCATTTTCGGAATAGAGTAAGCAACCCTTCCTGAGTCGAAGCCAACACAAACGCCAATAATAGCATCGTCATAACCATCGGCAAACAGAAGATCATCGCCGTGACGTTCACACAACTCTTCACGAATGTCCATGTCCTTTGAATCCTTTTTTCCATGTTCTCTTATCTTTATCCCACCATTTGCGATATTTTTCTACTATCGCTTTGGTCTTCTCATTAATCATTTTAATATGTAATCGGAAATTTTCAAGCTCTTCTTCATTGTTTTCTGGTTTTTTGAATGTCTTTTTCTTAGCCATTGTATCTATCTACTATAATATTTAATTGTGTTTCAATAACTGGCTCCCAATGAGTGTCACCATTTATCATATCGGTTCTTTCTGCGTTAGACTCTACCCAAAAATCTAAGTTTTTAAGATCAAAGCCCTTTTGCATATAGCGATATAGCCTATTGATACATGTGGTATGTCTACCATTGCTAAGGTTATAATGATTTCCAGTGTAAACTAAATTGCGATTATCGTTGTCCTTAAAAAAATTCTCACAATAATAAAAATTCAAATCAGAATCTATGGCACACGCACTTACTGTAAAGTCAAAATACTTTATACAAACTGTTGGAGTGAGGTCATCAAAGTTTGGATAATGCCAGAACTCCCAAGTGTCCATTCTGTGCGAGAGGAAAGCCTCAAGCATGTTGTATTTCTTTATACCATCGAATCCATAATTTGCAACACAAAAATCTATAGCTTTCTGACTTTCTTCCTTTGATCTAAAGAAAAGATCGACATCTCTATATTCTCTGTCAAATATATTATCGGCAACACAGCCTCCCGCAATCCAGAAATAAACACCAGAATCTCTAAGTAAGTCAAAATAGTTCTCTTTGAAATACTTGCGACACTTCTCAACTCTAAAGTTATACATTTCTAATCTTGCTTGTTTGTATTAGTCTACTGGATGATTGAGTTTTCTTTCCTCCAACATTATATATCATATTAATTCCAAGCTCTTCTTCTAATACATCTTCAGGAACACCGCCCTTTTTTCTATCTCCTCCATTAGCAAAAGCCATTCCAATAAAGAAAGGGTCGTCCTGTAGCCTGTGATATTCTTTTTTTATACTTTGACAAACGGTAGGATCGTCATCTATAGAAACTACAGCCCTGTTTACACACCTGAGACTAGATACAATCTTAACTCTTTCTTCTTCATCCATGAAGGGTACACTACCTTTTAATTCAACTTGTTTGTCATTATTTACTATAACTATTAAATAGTCACCTAACTCTTTAGCCGATTCCAAATAATCAAGATGACCAGAATGAATTGGATTAAAATAACCACTAACGACGACTACTCTTCCACTCATTTATAATAACCTTTCTTGTCCATAGTTTCTAGTTTTGGTTTTACTGTATATTTATAATAATACTTAAACTGTTTATATAAATCTTTTATTTGAGCAAACGCTTCTTCTTCAGTTATCTTTCCACCTTGCTCTAAATCACATATGATTGACATATGTATATTAAATGCTCGAAATGGATCACGATAATCTTTGAAAATTATTTCATCCATTCTTCAATTCTCTTATTTTTTGCCTTAGTCTGTCGATAGTTTCTTCGAGTTCTTTTTGTTTTTTCCATTGCTGTTGATACCTAAACTCCCATTTTCTTTCAGCCTTTGCGAGTTTAGCTTCAAATTCATTTTTATAAAGATCGTCACACACTGTCAGGCTCCTCATCTTCAAGTAATTCTAAACAATAAAACTTAAATGCTGTTGCCGCTTCCGCATAAGTATCATAGAAACCTACAGCCATTTCTGCTTCGTCCCAAACGATCCACTGCTGTTCAGATTCTAACCACTCTATATGTTTATTTTCTTCCATTCCAGTTCTTTCTTGCTTTAACCCAGTCATCTGCATGTCCAGAAGAGGCTGTGCAATCGTCACATTCGTACCAATACATACCAGCTAATGACTCGGCCATTGGCTCACCACCACAGAAAGGACATGGTAACATCGTGTCGTCTGTGAATTTTACTACTTCTATATCGTGTTCGCCACATTTAATACACCATATTGGTTTATTATCTACATCGACAATCCGTCCACAGCACTTTATTAAATATTTCATTTTACAGGCTCTAGGTCAATTTCTCTCATCTTATCCATAACCGCTAGAATATCTCTAGTCTGAGTCCAATCTGCTACATGATATTTTTCGTAAGCGGCTTCAGCTATAGTATAGTCGTTACCTCCGAGATGACAACTGTCTCCAAAAAATATATTCTTACCCTCAAGACATCCAAGAATCTGCGATTTGTCTTTGCCTTTGGGATAAATATCTATACTAATCTCTCCACCGATAACAGCTTCAATGTCCTCAAAATTTGAGTTAATTACATCAGCTATCGTTTCACGCTCAAGGTTATCTTTATCCCACTCACAGTATTCTGACCGTTGTTCGCTGGTGCAATCTCTACCTATGGTAGATATATTAACCATGCCAACACGTTTTTCTATATTGTTATCTGCTGTGCCAT
>TARA_R100001463_G_scaffold1814_8_pt1 | contig 25289 bp, 9 predicted proteins | sample TARA_R100001463 | Tara Oceans TARA_R100001463 (sample SAMEA2622242) | marine metagenome | biome: marine biome (ENVO:00000447); feature: deep chlorophyll maximum layer (ENVO:xxxxxxxx); material: "saline water (ENVO:00002010), including plankton (ENVO:xxxxxxxx)" | depth 40 m
ACACAGGCAGATCCTGGGGATGAGCATGTAGAAAAAGTAGTAGTTGAAACACCAGTTGCAGAAACTACAGAACCAAAAGTAAGAGAAAGAAAAAAACCTAGTAACGAATGGGAGATAAAAGATAGATTGTATTATTTAAAGGGTAGAGAAAAACCTATATCTTACGCTATAAGATCTTCTAATATTTATTATTTTGATAAAGAAAAAGGTTACGAAAGAGAACTTAAATATTGTCAAAATCAAAAAACCCCATTTGTAGATGAAATGGTAGGTGATCAAAGATTGGAACATATAGTTTTTAGAAACGGTAGCATGTTCATACCAAAAGAAAAAACTGTACTTCAAAAATTACTATCTTTATATCACCCTCACAAAGATAAATTATTTTACGAGTACAAACCAGCTCAATTAGCAGAAGAAGAAATAGATGTTTTAGAAATGCAAGTTGACGCGTTAACAGCCGCTAGAAACATTGATATAGATATGGCTGAAGCTATTATGCGTGTAGAGGTTGGTTCTAAAGTGTCTAAGTTGAGTTCTAAAGAACTTAGAAGAGATTTGTTAGTGTTTGCTCGTAACAACTCTAAATTATTCTTAGAATTAGCAGATGATGAAAATGTAATGCTAAGAAACTTCGGTATTAAAGCTGCGGAAGCTGGTATAATTAGATTGTCTTCTGATAGAAGAAACTTTATATGGGGTAACAACGGTAGGAAATTAATGGTTATACCTTATGATGAGCATCCATATACAGCTTTAGCCGCTTGGTTTAAAACTGATGAAGGGATGGAAATCTACTCTAATATAGAGAAAAGATTAAATGAATAACAACAATAATATGGTTGCCCTTCGGGGCGACCATTTATTAAAAAATTTAATTATATGGAAGAAAAAGAATCAAAAGGACTAGGGGATTCAATAGAAAAAATAACAAAAGCAACGGGAATAAAGAAAGTTGTAGACACGGTTAGTAGGGTTACAGGTAAGGATTGTGGTTGTAACAAAAGAAAGAATAGTTTAAACAGAATGTTCCCGTATAAAAAATAATAAAAAATGTCAATAGGTGTAAATGTAATATATAGTAGAGTTCAAGCGATTGCTAATAAAGAACAGAGAGGCTATATAACCCCTCAAGAATTTAATTTATTAGCCAATCAAGCTCAAAACGAAATATTTGAGGCTTATTTTTACGAATTAGATAGATTGAATAAACTACCGGGAACTTCTCATGATTTAACTGATAGAGTGGAATTCTTATATCAAAAGATAAAACCATTTCAAAGGCACAACCAACCAGTTAACGCTAATTCATTACCTGCTGATATATATAGGCTAGACACTGTTTATTGGAATAGAAGAAAATGTCAAAGATTAACTAAAAATGAATATCAAGATTTAGTTAGATATTCACCTCTTTTAAAACCAACCAAAGCGCGTCCAGTATTTCACTTTGATGATAACAACGGTAATAAAATCAAAGTATACAATCCACAAAATATAACAACAAAAACCACTTGTGACTATGTACGTAAACCAGCTGGTGCTGAATGGGCTTACGTTGTTACCCAAGAAAAACCTTTGTATCATGCTGGTAATTCTACAAATTTTGAGTTGCATGGCTCTGAAAAACCAGAGTTAGTTTATAGAATATTAGAATTAGCGGGTATAACAATAGCTAAACCAGGATTAGCACAACTTGGTGATCAAATGGAGAAAGAAATGACAGCATCAGAAAAACAATAAATAAATAAATATGGGATTAATAACACAAACAGGACAACAGTATTACAGCACAGCTTCACCAACTCCTTTTGGTGATTATCAATTCACTTCTCTTGATAATATTATTAGTTATTTTGTATTTGCATATGTTGGTGAAGATAAATTGATAAATAAAATCAATAGAACTGATATACAATTCCACGCTATGAGAGCATTACAGGAGTTGTCCTTTGACACTTTTAAATCTACAAAAGATCAAGAAATAGAAATTCCACCTTCGCTAAAAATGATACTACCTCAAGATTACGTTAACTATGTTAAATTAACATGGAGCGACAAGGGTGGTGTTGAGCATGTTATTCTACCTATGAGAGTTTCTTCAAATCCTCTTGATGTAACTCAAGATGCTAATGGTGATTATACTTTTACCGCGGGAGATTTAGACACAGACAACGCTTCTACAACAAATGCTAATTTCACAGAAATAACAACATCTAACGACGAGGTAAATACTTACAACAGCGAGTATTACTGGCCACACCCGGGTGGTAGAAGAGGTATGGACCCAGAATTTGCATCTACAAATGGAAACTTTTTTATCGATCATAACACGGGATTAATTCATTTTAGCTCTAATTTAGCCGGAAAAACTGTGATATTAAAATATATAAGCGATAGTTTAGGTACAGACGCTGAAATGCAAGTACATAAACTTGCTGAAGAAGCAATGTATAAGTGGATAGCTTATGGGATAATGTCTACACGAGCTAATGTAGATCAAAATATAGTAGCTAGATTAAAGAAAGAAAGATTTGCAGAGACAAGAAAAGCAAAATTAAGACTATCTAATATTAAACTAGAAGAAATAACACAAGTACTTAGAGGGAAATCTAAATTTATAAAACACTAGTATATGGCAGAGATCAATAGAGGTTTCTCTAAAAGCAAGATGAACAGGGATTTTGACGAAAGAATTGTTCCTGATGGCGAATACAGAGAAGCTTTAAATATACAAATATCAGCCTCAGAAGATTCTAACGTTGGATCTGCTCAAACCTTATTAGGTAACACCTGGATAGAGCAAGAGCCTAATAGCGCTGCGGTACTACTTTCCGGACCTGGTGGTTATGTAACTAGCACTGATATAAACGCTCTTCCCTCTTCTAAAATAATAAATGGTTTAACTGGCCAACCAGCCGTACCTACCGGTAGTACTTGTATAGGAGCTATTACAGATGATAAAAATAATAAAATTTACTGGTTTGTTGCTGGGCCTGCTTTTGGAAATCTAACAACAGATTACAGGACGAGTGGAATATGGGCGGATTATATATTAGAATATGATATAGGTACAAAACAAATTAAATATGTTTTTGTAGATATTTACAGAGTCAATCAGCTACAGTTAGCAGATGCTAACAATACAGATGTGTTTTCTATGATTAGTGTTAACGGTATCAGAAAAGGCATGAGAGTGTTTGGAATTCCAGAGACCTCAGGTCCAATGGTTATTCCCCTGTCGTATCAAGCGGAGGTTGTAGAGACAATAAGTGTGAATGGAGGAATAGGGGCTAATTTTCCAGCCACTACTCCAGCAGGGCAAATACGCTTATGGTCACCAACCGTTGATTTTGGCTCGGTAGTTACAGTTGCAAGCGTTTTAAATTGTGTAGCTGATAGAGTACTAAACTTCGATAAAGATAGATTTATAACTAGTATAAATATTATAGATGGTATGTTACTTTGGACTGACGGCGTTACAGAGCCAAAGAAGATAAATATAGAAAGATCTATAGCTGGTACTGGTGGTAGTGTTAATGTTCAGTTGCCAAATGAAACTGTATTATTTACTGGTGATAATCCATATTTTCATACTAGACTAACCGTAACACCTGACTCAGGGTCCAAGTTACAGATCAAATGTAAAGATTACGCAACTTCAGCAACGCGAAATAACACGGTAGAATTTGTTAAAGAAGAAAACATAACCGTTATAAGAAAAGGTCCTTTAAAAGCACCACATGTAAAAATGTCTAATATAGAGGCTTCTAGAGAAGATATTAATGGAGTTGCTAATGAAACAACTACCTTTTCAGATCCATTAATGGCAGATTCTATACAGGGAGCTCCAGGACCACAATCTTTTATGAGCGCTAATGACACTGTTAAAGAGCCTGGAGAATTTGTGTCTAACATTGTCTTTGCTATTCCAGTGGACTTTAGAGTTGGTGATACTATTTTGTTTAACCAAGAAGAAGAGGATAACTATGAGTCGTTTACTGACCACGATGTTAGGGCTACTTGTACTGCCTCACCATTAACGTTTGGCGGTTCACCTCCATATACTGAATCCGCTGGTCCATATACTTTCCGTATAGAAGCAATAGCTTCAAAAAAAATAGATACAGAATTAAAAAAATGGTCCGTTAAATTAGAACAAACAAAACCATTGTTTGAGTTTAAATTTCCTAGATTTTCATATAGATATAAGTATGAAGATGGAGAATACTCTACATTTGCACCATGGTCTGAAATAGCTTTTATGCCAGCGGATTATGATTATCTACCTAAAAAAGGTTTTAATTTAGGTATGACGAATCAAGCTAGAAATATAAAGGTATTAGATTATGTCCCAGAAGATTCCTTACTACCTCAAGACGTTGTAGAAATAGATATATTATACAAGGAATCAAACTCCCCAAATGTTTACACTGTTAAAACAATAAAAGCAACGGATAAGTATCCATTGTGGCCTCATCGTAATGATTCTAGTGGACCGTTTTTTAATGATAAGTCGCGAGGAGAATGTGAAATAGAATCAGAATTAATACACGCTACAGTACCGTCTAACCAACTATTAAGACATTGGGATAATGTACCAAGAAAAGCTAAGGCACAAGAAATGAGTGGTAATAGACTTGTGTATGGTAACTATGTTCAAAATTATAATATAGATAATGCTGCGTTGCTTAAGGATGATAAAAGTATACAAGTAGATCTGCAAGTTTCTTTAGACACTAAATCTGCTCCATTATATAATTCTGGTGCTTATGATTTATTTCCAACGCCTGGTAAATCTATAAAATCACTTAGAACTTACCAAGCCGGTGTTGTTTATGTTGATGAGTATGGTAGAGAAACACCAGTATTAACTGGAGATCCATTGACTAGTACCATTAAAGTTGAAAAAGAAAACGCTTCTACTTTAAATAGACTTAACGTTAGAGTTGCATCACCGCCGCCAGACTGGGCTAAATATTGGAAAATATTTATAAAAGAAACTTCTAACGAGTATTATAACATGGCTATGGACAGGTGGTATGATGCTGAGGATGGAAATATATGGTTATCATTCCAATCATCTGATAGAAATAAGCTAGACGAAGATAGTTTTTTAATATTAAAAAAGCAGCACGATAACAATATACCAGTTACAGACAAAGCTAGATACAAAGTGTTAGCTATAAGTAATGAAGCACCGACATACATTAGATTAGACGATAAAAAACAAGGGCAAGTAACAAATAATACAGCTAAAACTTGGATTGGTAACGCATCAAACCACTTTCCTTTTGTCAAACAAAAAACTATAACATTAACAATGTCTGGTTTGATTGGTGAAATGGGGCAAAGCGCAACAAAGGTTCAGGAGAGTATAGCGGCTAGTCAACTTTACCTAAGAATAACCAAGACAGATGGGACCACTTCTAAATGGTATCAGATAGCAAAATTTAATGGAACCTCTTTGATAACCATAGACGGTAGATTTGGGGATGACGCTAGGTTCGCATCTCCGGATCAAACTTGGACAGATAGAGCAAATGGATTAGGTGTTGAATTTACAATTAGAAAACCAGAGAAAAAACCTGAGTTTGATGGAAGGTTCTTTGTAAAAATATACAAAGATTTAGTCCTAGTTAATAATTTATTAAAAGCGTCTCTACCAGAATATTCAGTGAAAATAGCACAAAAATTTGGATATTTTAATATTGGTGGACTTAAAAATTTAAATCATGTTGGTGGTGGTTCTCTTAGTGATTGGGAAACGGTATCAGTTACACATGGTAATAATAGTCTTTGGGAGGGTACAAAACTATACAAAACACCGAATTGTAATTCACAAGATGATGACGCTTGGTGTTGCGAGAGATTTAGAGAGACATTGAGATGGTGGCAAGACGGTCAAAATGTTTGGTTTATAGACAAAATGTACGCTAGATCTTCAGGTTCTGCAGGGGCGTCACAGGATTACGCCGCTTGTAACGCTTCTTGTAAGGATGGTTGTGGTAGAGGTGCTGGTTTGACTCATCATGGATCTTATTCTAAGATGGCATTAGCAGTGACAACAGGTAGTAGTACTAGACCTACGGGTGGTTTTATAGATGCCATGATGAACACTGACACTGTGTTTAGATTTAAAGAAGATCCGTGGAAAATACTGTACAAAGTAACAGAGGGTATAACTCAAACAAGATGGTTAAATGCTATCGGACAATGGAGTGATCCAACAGGTTGTGGTGATCCAGAATGGAATCACGGTAACCATAGACATAGATGGCAAATTAAATTCACTAGATTTGCAGAGTACGACATTACAGATGAAAAATATTATCAAGCATCACCTATGGCTATGGATGCCTCTGGATCTGCTTACGATCCTATAGGAACGAATAATGTAGCGGCTAACTTCCATCAAAGTAGTACTGTTGGTCCTCACGATCCATATGAAGAAATGATGTATGCTGATACGCAATATGCTTTCCCTAACGGTCAACAACACCAAGCAGGTAAAGTAGGTAGTAAAAGTAGAGATCAAGCGTGTTTTAGACATACCATAGAAATAATGGAACCGTTTATAGAGTCTGGGGATGATGTGATGTCTAGTGAAAATCCAGCAACGTGGGAAACAGAACCAAAAGAAGATGTAGGTATAGATATATATTATGAAGCATCAAACGCGTTTCCTTTGGAAATAAATGCAGCAACAAATGAGTTAATGGCTTCGTATGGATCTAGAGTTGACAACGAGGGTCCTATTGAACTTCCAACGGGAGCTGGTTCCACATGGGTAGGTGGTACAGCTAGAGTAGTAAGTTGGAGTGCGGCAACTGTGACTTTGAGCTCGGATAGTTTAAATACTAATCAATTTCCAACCGCTATCAATGATGTATTGAGTTTTACTCACGTAGATGGTACAGCAACTCGTTTGATCGCTAAATCAGCTCACGCGGGTGGAGCTGCTGCGGGTAACTTTACTATCGATATACGCGCTATTTCGGAAGCTACGGAATGGAATGTGGGAGTTTTAAATGGATTCACAGGTGGGCCACACGCTCAAATGATGACTTTGGGTTATAGCAATTGCTTCGCGTTTGGTAACGGTATAGAATCGGATAGAATTAGAGATGATTATAACCAAGTTAGAGTAGGCAAGGGCGTTAAAGCATCCACTGTTATGGCTGAAAAATATGTGGAGAATCATAGGGCTACAGGTTTAATACACTCTGGAAAATACAATTCTATAAGTGGTGTGAATGATTTAAATCAGTTTATACAAGCTGAACCTATAACTAAAGATTTAAACCCGCAGTATGGACCTATAGAAAAATTATATACAAGAAATAATGATATAGTCGCTTTCTGTCAAGACAAGGTTTGGAAGGTTGCTGCAGATAAATTAGAACTATTCAACGCTGATGGTAGTAGCAATTTAAGCAAGTCATCAGTGTTCTTGGGAACAGCAAATACTTTTGCCGCTGATTATGGTACTCAAAATCCAGAGTCAATGGCTGCTAATGAAAATAGAATATACTTTGCGGATGTTGCTAGAGGTGCTATCCTTAGATTGTCCAATGATGGTATAACAAATATATCTGATTATGGGATGAAAGATTGGTTTGGAGATAATTTAATACCTACCACGACAAGAGTTTTAGGTAGTTTTGATAATAGGAAATCTCTATATAATGTTACAATAAAAGGTTTGTATCCAGTAAGTGAACTAGATGGATCTAATGACAACAATGATGTTGCACCTGATTGTGACGGTTGTGGCGGTGGACCACAACTTAAGCAGTATGTAGATCCGGGTGATGCTACTGATCCAGACATGAATAACGTAAAAATTAATGTTAACAGTAGTAATCTTACAAGTGGTGATTTTAAAGATGATTACACTAATCAATCTTATTATTACTCCTCAGTTACATTAAGTTTTAATGAAAAAGCAAAAGGATGGATTAGTTTCAAGTCTTTTGTGCCGGAAGCTGGTGTAAGTATAAACAATAAATATTATACTTTTTATGATGGAGAGTTGTTTTCGCACCATAGTAATAAAATAAGAAATAATTTTTACGGAGAACAATTCGATTCACAAATAAAAGTATTATTTAACGATGCTCCAGAAGTCGTTAAAAGCTTTGGAACGTTAAAATACGAAGGAACAGCCTCGAAAATTATAGCTAACTCCACCGACGATGTGGGTCCTTTGAAAGAATATTACAATTTGTTTTCTAAGAGTGGTTGGTATGTGAACGAGATAAAAACAGATTTACAAACAGGCGGTGCCTTGGAATTTAAAGGAAAAGAAGGTAAGTACTTTAGCACAATGTATGGTGAAGTTACGAACTTAAATAATTTAGATACTTCAGAGTTTTCAGTACAAGGAATAAATTCTGCGGCAAGTGTCTCGATTGTTGGACCAATAAACGATGAGTTTTGTTTAACTGTTGAGCCAGAGATTTTTGACGGATGCGAAGTGGTGAGGGGTTGTACGGATCCATACGCGACTAACTATGATTTCTTAGCCAATACAGATGATGGTTCTTGTATTTATGGTGTTTTAGGTTGTACCGACGCTGGTAGTCCATGTTTCAACGGTGATGCTACTATAGATGATGGAAGTTGTTGTTACCCGGGATGTATGATAGTTGGTGATCCTAACTATGATCCAGACGCTACTTATGACGATGGATCATGCGATAATTATGGTACTACTGGGTGTCTCGATCCATATGCTTGTAATTATGACGCTGGAGCTAGTATAGATTGTCTTACTTGCTGCTGTTATATATCGGGCTGTACAGATGCGTTCGCTTCTAATTTCAATAAAGATGCTTGTTGTGACGATGGTAGTTGCGAATATTGGGGTTGCATGTATGGTGGTGCGCTAGTAAATGATGCTGCATGGTGGGCTTCGAGTCCTTATTCTGGCCTAACAATACAGACTACCGCTAGTGATAATTATTGGCCTGGTGCTAATCTTGATGATGGTTCTTGTCAGTGGTGTGCTGGTTACGCATTAACAGCACCGACTAACACTCAAGAATCTGGACCTGGAAACGCTGATGGATCACTTGTATTAAAGCATAATATTCCGGCTGGTTATTACTACACGTTTACCGTAGATATGGCCGATGGTAGTACTTTTGACAATGGAATAGTATATCAAAACGCTGGTGCGGCCGCTGCTGCTACTGCATTTTTTACTTTATCAAATTTAATATCTGGCGCTTATACAATAAATGGCTCCGCTGGACCAGATAATAACGCCGATGAATGTCAAAACGCTATTAGCGTATTTGTAGGTCAAGGTGCCGCTGCTCCAACTGTTCTTGGTTGTACTTATGGTGGAGCGCCATTACCTAACTGGACTACAGCAATAGGCACTGGAGCAAATGCTTTAGATACATGGCAGGTTTTTTATGCTGCGTCTGATCCAGGAGTTGCTGCTACTAATTATGATGCTGCAGCTACAGATGATGATGGTTCTTGTTCATGGGGTGGTTTATGTGTTGGAAACACGGCTATGGCGGCAAACCCTGTAGGTTTCTTTGAGGAACATATTATCGATAGTGGTTGGGATGTAGCTCCTGTAGACGGATTAGTGCCAACTGCAAACATATGTCCAGTTACTGAACTTATATTCCAAGGGATAGCTATATCGCAATCGACAGATCCTTTTACAACAGATTGGGAAGGTATTCAAGATTTTCAATCACTTCAGTTTATACAAGCTTACATACATACATTTGCAATAAATACTTTGGGTAAGTTGAATTCAAAAACCAACCCTACTACTGTAGAAAACTTATTCTTATATATGATAGGGGATAAATGGCCAATATCTTTAGAATCTCTTACGGGAATGGAGCAATTGATAGTAGAAAATTATGATATAGACCACTGGGATACCGTTTACGCGCCAACTTACGGAACTCCACATCAATTTTTAATTGAATCAGAAGAGATTAACAGCGCGAATACTGGGGAGATAGATCTCCAGCATTATCCGAGTTTAACTAGATTTGAAACTAGAAATACAAAATTTGCAGGAATCACAAAAGTAGGAGCAAATGTTATGACGTTAAAGTTAAACGGAATGGCCTGGTTTCGAGAGGCTCTAAACACTCCTGGTATTGATATATCTGGCTCCCCTATGATATGGACTTTAGAGATGACAGGTATGAGATGCTATAATAATTTTGATTTTACAATTGCTGCATCTCCATCAGGGTTCTTAAAACTAAAGCCAGTGGGTGCTCAGACTAATGTTAAAACATTAATCTTGAGAGGTGTTAATGGGTATTTAACTGGTAATACAGGCGGAATTAACACAACAACTTTCACATTAAATCTTAGTACTGGGGCTACTAGCTTGCAAGCTTTAGATGTTACTCATTATGAACATACGAGTCAACTATGGGCTGACTTCGCCCCAATAAATAATATTTTTTACAGTAGATTTAAAGAAATTAAGCTTAACCCTGGTTTACAAATGGTACAAAACAGTGGAAACTGTCAATTCTTCCAATTGGGAGTTACTAATAGATATTTTGAAGTATGGGGAGCTCAAGGAGATAGTTTCTTCCTCGCTGCTAATAAAGAACTTCATATTTCAGTTGGAGCGGGAATTGACTCATACATGGCTGCTGTACCAACTATGACGGATGGCCTTGGGCAACCTGCGCATGGTGTTAGGGATTACAATGGTACTTGGTGGTATTTCCCACAAAACACAACGAGAGTTGATTTTATGAAGTTTTTCTTTTCAGCAATGGATGGGATTTTAGATCCATATTTAGCTAATAATGTTGGTTCTATAAATACATATCAAAACAGTCTTGGGAATATGCAGACAGGTAGAGGTCACTATGCTTCGCCTTTAGGCACAACATGGGATGGTGGGCTTGGCTCTGGGGGAATAATGCCTGCCGTAATAATTGTAGTTTAAATAAAAATAAAAGTTATGCCTTTGAATTATGTAATATCAAGAGATACAACTGATGATCCATCGGGAGCCACGCAATGGGGGTGTACCGATTTTTCAACTGTACAAGTGGCTAATCAAGTAGCGGATGATATTCCTGGTGCTAGTTTGGATGGTAGTATAACTTGGAATATAGACGCGGCAACGGGTTACACTGTTAACGTTGATGATTTTTATATACCAAACGCTATTGTTACTACCGGTGGTGGTTATACTACATATGGACAAAATGCGGCTTTGAGTGCTCTACCACCAGAGGTGTTAGCTGTTAGTTTTTCTCAAGCTTCTAACACACAGATTCAGGTTATAATTTGGTTGAGTGACAATACTCAGACAGTAGATCCTGATTTTGCACTACAAGGGCAAAGTTCGTTCATGATGCCTTCATCAAATTATTTGATACAAGTCCCTATATTTGGTTGCGCTAAATTATTTGAACCGGTTATTGGTATGAAATATTCATACACAGCGACGGGTAAAAATTTAACAAGCACAACTAATACCCCTGGTACTGGTATTACATCTACAGTTGCAAACAACGGTTCAACTAGAACTTTTACTATATCTAACCCGGGATCAACAACACATCCATTATCAGCTACGGTTACAGATATAGCGAACCCAAACACGATGACCAAGTTATTTTCACACACATTTACAGCAGACAGTGGTTATTATTTTTCAACACATCCTGAGTTCGTAATACCACAAGAATTCAAATCTAACTATCGTGTTGATATAGCATCTACAACGTATAGCGCTGAAAAGTACCAACAGGTTGCTGATAAAACAGCCTTAGCGAGAGGTTTGTTTACTTTAGTTAACAAAGTTCAAAATACTAAAAAACTAACATCAATAACTTTTGATGTTTATTATAGTAATACTGTAGATTCGGATTCTGATGGTGGAAACGAATTAACATTAAACTATGAAACAGCGTTGATAGCGACTAAAGAAGTAGAAGAGGGAATTGGTAACAATGTTTTACAATCTTTAAACATTAACCTACCATCAATAGTAAGTACTAACGATAATAATTTTAGAACTAGCGAAAGTGTTATAGCTCCTGATGGTGGGGTTATAAATTTTGATTTTTCAGGAGATTCTACATATGATAATAGAGCTAGTTTACCAGGTTTCAATATGAAAGTCTGGAATAGTAGTTATCATTATTATAACTTTACAACTGGAGAATGGCAAGAGGATGAGTTTACATTAAGCAAAAGACTTTTTGATGGGATATACCAAGGTAAATCTGTGTATCCACCTCCGAAGTTTTTTTTAGACAAACTACTGCCATCTACTAAAACAAGTAATAATTGGGATCCAGAAGATATTGTTAACTATATAAACTTTCCACCACTAAAAACTAATCTTGCTTTTGACACGGTAAACACATCGTTCACATTAACTAACACTGATGGTATACCTATTGAAATAATAAAAGGTACTAAAGTAAGCGGGAGCGGTGTGACATCGGGTACAAAAGTAAAAAGTGTTGCTGGCAACGTGATTATCTTAGATAAGCCGTTAACTGCCACGGCTAGTGATGTAAATATTACGTTCGAAAAGGATTTAGAAGTTTACTATGTTGGTTTAAGCGCAAACTCTGGCTCTACAGCAACGACTTTTAATAGTAATTTACCAACCTACTCCTCACCGAGAGTAATAAATCAATTTAAACATCCTACTATTACAATAGTCGGCTATTCACAATCTGGACAATTTAGTATACCCGCAGGTGTAAGTAAAACAGTTAATATAAATTCAAATCCAACAAACGGAATTTCCGTCGCATTTTCAGCTACCGTAGCGCCTAGTGGTGGTAAATCTGACGTTCAAGTTAAGAGTGTTGGTGCTTTTGGTTTTGGTGGTTTTCAAGATGTGACGCTAAATCTATACGCTGAATCGCAAAAATACAAAACATCTTCTCAAATACAATTAGATAGAACAAAGGGAATATCACCAGGAATGAGAGTTAAAAGTTCTGCTTTTTCAGCAACATATACAGTTAATCTCTTTAGAAAGGATGAGCGAAGTGCTTCTCTTCCACGTGGTGGTTTTACTTTTAAATCTTCTAATTTAACACATGTTACAGTTGGAGATGAAATTGTTGGAATATCAGGTGTTACCATACCTTCTGGCACCTTTGTAACATCTAGATCTGAAGCTGATGGTTATCAATATATAACAGTAGATAACCCGTTAAGTGCTTTTAGATTTGACGAGCCATATAGTCTAGAAAAAACATATGAAGTATACTTTAAATCAACATCGTCGGCGTTAAAAATAGATGAATATACATATGTAGAGAGCGTAGATAGTGAAACTCAAGTAACATTATCAAAATCAGTAGATTTAACAAATGATGATGTGCTAACATTCACATCTGACAATTTAACGTTAAAATCACATTCACTAATAGCAACTGAAGATGGGGCTAACGTTGTTATAAGCGGTGATATAATCATGAGCAAATTAAGCAAATTAGATACGACTATTTTCGTAAATTTAGATGAATTACTAACAGAATCATAATATGGCAGTAGTAACTATAAATTTTTTAGAACCAATAAATATAAGTTGTCAAAAAAATGACATTGCTTATTGGGTGCCAACCGGCGCAGGTGGAGGGTTTGATATAAACACCTCGAGTATTATAGAAATAGGACCGATAACGTCTATATCTGCTGATAGATTAACGCTAACCGCGACAACCTTTGTTGCTGCTCCACCTGTGGGTGCATTTATTTTATTTGGTAAAGATAACAAGGCTAATTTAAGTAGCCTAATGGGTTATTATGCTGAGCTAGATATTAGATGTAACGAAATAAGTGAGCATGCTGAACTATTTAGAATTAGTGGTGATTATTTTGAGAGTAGTAAATAAATGTTAAAAACTGTGACTATATTAGTAAATAAAATTAAGTATAATCATGGGTAATAAAATAAAAAAACAAATTGAAAAACAACCGCTTACAAAAGAAGAAAGCAAGATTCAATTTGAGGAAATAACAGAGATTTTAGACTTAAAGCATTCTTTCGATTTTGATGAAGCTTGGGAGATAGGTCAAGAGATAAAAAGAAGAAAAGAATTTAGAGAGAAAATAAACGATTTAGAGGAGGCGGTAACAGAGGCGGAGGGCGGTATGACTGGCGATATTTTACATAAAACTAATCCCGTTAAACACACGTTTGCTGGGGGTTGTTATATTAGAGAGATATATAATCCAGCTAACGAACTTATTATAACAAAGATACACAAAAAAGAACATCCATTTTTCTTAATGAAAGGTGAGATGTCTATACTTACAGAAGAAGGTATACAGAATATAAAAGCCCCACACCAAGGGGTTACAAAGCCAGGCACGAAAAGAGCAATATATACACATGAAGAGTGTGTATTTATAACGGTACATGCTACGGAAAATACAACTATAAAAGATGTTGAAGAAGAAGTTGTGTGCACTAAATACGAAGATCTACCACCTGGTATCGATGCATTAGATATGTTAAAGAAAATAAATTTAAAAGAAGAATAATATGAGTTTTACAGTAGCGGCAATAGTTGGGGCAGGTGTTGGTATAGCTAAATTAGTTGGAGCGAGTAAAAGAAAGAAAGCAGCTAAAGAAGCCCAGAAAAAAGCTAAAGCAGAAATGGATAAAAAGAAAAAACAATACGATGCTTTAGACACTTCTAATTTAAAGGCTAATATGGAGAACAAAATGGAAGATCTTACTATTAATCAAAAAGGTATGGAACTTCAAAATCAACAAGGCCAACAACAACGTGCTAATATATTAGAAAAAATGAAGGGTTCTGCCGGTGGTTCTGGTATAGCTGCATTAGCACAACAAATGGCTAATCAAGGTCAATTAGCCTCTCAAAAATCAGCAGCGACAATAGGAGATCAAGAAGCTGCAAATCAAAAAGCGGCCGCAACAGAAGCCTCTAGATTACAGGGTGAAGAAGCGGCTGGAGCAGCAGATGCTAGAAATCTTAAATGGAAAAAAACAGGAAATCAACTAGCTGCCGCGGCTGGAGAGACAGCTGCCGCTGGAGCAGCTAAGGACCAAGCTAGTAAAGATCAAATGTCAGCAGTCGGTAGTATTGCTACGTCAGTTGTTGGATCTGATAGAAGAATGAAAAAGAATATAAGCAAAATAGGTACATCTAGTAGCGGTTTAAATATATATAGTTTTGAATATAAAAATCCAACACATGGTAGAGGACTGTTTCAAGGTGTGATGTCTGATGAAGTGCCACAGGAAGCGGTTGTACCAATGAACGGTTATAATGCTGTTGACTATAGTATGTTAGATGTAGAATTTAAAAGTATATAGACATGGGAGAACAAGCTGGTATAGATTGGTATAAAATGGGTAAAGAGAGTATGCAAGGTCAGCTCGGTAGCGGTGGTAAAGACGATCCGTTATCTGGTTTAGATCAAATTACTACAGCACTTAAGAATAAACAGACAGCCAGAGAAGCTGAAGTTAAGGCCGAAAAGTTAGAATTAAAAAAGGCCAGAAATAAAGCTGGTCAAAAAATTACTAATGCCTTTGTGGAAATGGGGCCAACTCTAAAGGCATTGGGTCAAGAATCATATAACCAAGCACAAGTTGAAGTTGAATCGTTAAGAAACGAAATGTTCGCAGCTATAGATGCGGGTGACCAAAAAGCTATTGCGGATATAAACGTTAGACTCAACGAGATAAAAACAAGACACTCCTCAGATTCTGAAAGTTTAGACAACTTTATAGGTAGTTATGAAGATGAGTTAGTTAGTTCAGACGCTATGACAGATGAAAGCCAGAGAATCCACGAGCAATTTGCGGCTAATAAAACTAAGAGAGTAGTTTACAAAGGCACTCCACCTAAGCTTCACTATGAATGGGATATAGAAACTGAAGAGGAGGACAGTGAAGGAAACGTAAACATGATAATGAAAACTGAATCATATACACTGGAAGATTTAAACGATATGATAATTTTAAAAGATAGTGTAAATGGGGAAAGGTACATAGACCAAGTTCAAGAATGGAAAGAAACATTTGAAGAAAATCCAGATAGCGTTCCTGATGACGCCACAATGTTAGCAAAAATAAAAGAGATTGTACCCACTGATCCTAAACAAATGAGAGATTGGCTGCATGGTAATCCTGCTGATTTACCTGGTTTAGACGTAGAGGCTTATTTACATGATCTTTTATCTGTAAAAAATAATAACGTTTTAGCTTTAGAGCAAGTTGCTGGCAAAGAGTTTTTTGCTGGAATAGAAAATACTAGTGGACCTGGTGGCATTATGGACAATGTTATTGATGTGTATGATTTAACAGAAGACGATAGAAATGAGATTATAAGAAAAATAATGGATGTTGATGATCCTGAAAAATCCCATGAAATCGTATCTGAAATATACGCTGATGTTTCTAAAAACAACGTAGGAGGTATTGCTTATAAAGAAAATCCAGATGGAACTCACACGGGTAACAAAGACTATAGATCTGATTCTGAAAAAACAATATCATTTAATAATGCTAATTTAGATGGTTTAACAACTAAGGTTAGAGCGGAAAGACTTGACAATTTAACAGGTTTATCAGATCCAACGCATCCTGTTCACAAAAGAATATCAAAATTAAACCCTGAAGAAATAGCTAGAGAGTTAGGGTTTAAAGATCTTAACGCTCAAATTTATGATGGTGAAAAGCTAGTTAGTATAAGTTCTTACATAACCTCATTGTCACCAAAACCAGCTATAGGAGATAGATCTAAATATGTTAAAAACAACTAGATGCCATATAACGAAGAAGCTTTAAACGACGCGTATAACGATTTTAAATTGGGTGGCTACACTGATACTATAGAAGACTTTTCTGAGTTACTAGCTTCCAATCCAGATGCTCTTAAAGATGCCTACGGTGATTTCACAAAACAAGGATACACTGATAGTATTAGTGATTTTAAGGAATTAATGGGTTTAACATCTAAAACTAAAGAACAAGTAGAAGAGGAAGAAGAAATTGAAGAGGAAGTAATTGAAGAGGAAGAGGAAACAGAAGAAGAGGAAACAGAAGAAGAGGAAACAGAAGAAGAAACAGAAGTTTTTTTATCTTTAGAAAATCAAGAAGTACTACCAAGTGAAATGTCTTTAGAGCAGAGACAAAATGAAAACACTGCCAGACAAGATGTTTCAATAGAAGATTGGGAAGCGATGCAACCAGAAGGTAGTACTACTTCTAATGTGGTTGAGGGGATATTAAATTTTGGTACTGATGTCATCGGGGAAGGTTTAGGGTTAATATCTCAAGTTTATCAAATGACTCCACTTGGAGAGGGGGAAATAACAAGATCTGGTGAAACAGGCAAAGAAAGGCGTAGAGCCGAGCGTAAAGCAAAAAATAAGGAGTACACGCGATGGAAAAATCAATATAATGCTACTTACACTCCAAACAATATAAATGATCAATCTACTGTAGAAAACTATGTTCAACAAAGAATAAATGATGGGCAACTCAAAGATGATAATGGTGACATTGTCAAGGGTTGGTATAGAACAGACGATGGATCTAAAAGAGCTGCTGATTTTCAAATTGAAAAATATGCTTCTAATGAAAATATAATAAACGAATACAACAACAAAAAAAATAAGGCTTTACAAAATAAAGATAAAAAAGCTATATCAAGATATTTTGGTGTTGATGTTTCGAATGAATTTTTAGAGAATTATGATATTTCTAAATTAAAACCGGAGGAATTAAAAAATCCTAAAGTACAAGAAATGCTAGATAGGTTATTTTACATTGAAAATGTGCTAGAGGTTGATCTTGAAAAGAAAGAAAAACCTGAGTTTAAAGGCATAGGAGAAGGTGGTATAAAAGAAGATATTATCGATTATATATTTAGCGATGGTAAAAGCGATTCTATCGATCAAGATGAATTTAGAGATTGGTATGAAAATTCTGATTGGGCACAGGGAGAGGGTAACATGAGATTGGTTAGCTATGAAGAGGATGGTAAAACTAAATACGCACCTAAATGGGGAGATGAATGGGTAACAGATGCTTTTAAAGCAGAAACAATTCAAAGATATTTATCACATAAAAACACGAAGTTAAATACCGATTATAATAATTATGTAAACTTAGGTGTACCTGAGTTAATAGATGAAATTTCGGTTTTTCAAACACAAGCAGAGGTCTTATCAGGACAACATGCTGACTTGATGAAGGATGTCAAGAGTATGAAGAATAAGTTTGACAATGGAACTTTAGAACAAAATGAAGAAAACATTAATACTTATAACTCTTTAATATCTGATATAGAAAACTTAGAATTCAAGCACGATCAGTCTACGGCATCTATACGTAAAAAATTAACCCCAGAAGCTAGAAAACTAATACAAGGCTTTACTAGTTTAGGCGATGAGTTCACTGACTTGCAAGCGCAAACTGTTAAGTTTTTAGATAACACTTCTTTTGGTAAAGCGTATAAAGAAAAATTAGAAGCGCAAACTAGTAGAGATGAATATTTTGAAAAATATGGAGAGATTGGTATACAGGAATCTCCTTTAGTAGTTTGGAATAGAATTGTTGATTTTGGTCTTGGCGCTATAGATTTTATCAACGTACCTATAACTGATATATCTAGAAAGCTTGGGGATAAAGAGGCTGAGGAAAAAGCAATACTCTTGCATGATGGATTGGATACGTATATAGGTCAAAATATAAAATTTTTAACATCTACCAAACCATTTATCGATCCCGAAACTAACGATATAAATTGGAGTAGAGCGCTGCCAAATACAATTGGTACTATCGCAGATATGGGTCTAATGATTCGAGGTGGTAAAAAAGGATATGGTACCATAATGACTAGTGGTAGAGTTATTAGAGATGGTTTGTTAAAAACTGGCGTAAAACCGGTTAAACTAGATAAAGTAGGTAACTACTACAAGAAAGGACTTAAGTCTAGCGAGACGGTATTAAGAAGTGGACTTGGAGCAATGCCTGTTTTATTTCCATCAAAACTAGATGAAGCACTAGCTGAAATAGACGAAGATTTTACACCAGAAGATGCTTATGAATATGCTTTGTACTCTGCAACAACAGAGGCTTTAATAGAAGCAATCAACCCTGATTTTAAATGGACTAAAAAAACCTTAGCTGATATAAGAAAGGTTGCAAAAGATCCTAAAAAACTTTTAGAAGCCTTTAAGGGTTTACGTAAACAAGCGATGATGGAATCGTTGAAAGCCGTGCCTAAAGAATTATTAGAAGAATATTTACAGATGATGGCAAATGGTGCTATTAATCTTTCTTACAATAGAGCTTTTAATACAGATTTTAGAGCGCCTGATTACGCTGAGGCTAAAGAAACGTTATTGCTAACAACATTTTCGGTTTTAGGCATGAGAGGTTTGTCTGGCAATCTTACTAATACTAATGACGCTAGTTTACTAAGGGTTGCTAGTGAAAATTATGATACGTTTATAGAGTCTATTAATAAAGGTATAAAAGATGGGAGTATAACTGAAGAAAAGGCTTTAGAACTCAAAGAAAGAGTTGATGGTTATACATTGGCAACCGCTGAGATAAACGATATGATTTACGACGAGGATGGTAACATAAAAATGTCTCAGGTTCAAGCTGATAGATTAATAACCTTAATAACGCAAAGAAACGCTATTCAAAGCGAAATAGATACTGACCCGTTGAATCCATTAAATGAAGATTTAGAAAAAGAATTAGAAAGAGTTAATCAATCCATAAACAACGAGAGAAATATCATTGAATCTGAGCACGATTCACATAGGGTTAATCAAAACAACATTACTATAAAAAGTATTAAAGAGCAGCTAAAAAACCCCGAGTTAAGCAACGAAGGTAAGAAAAGTTTACAAAAAGAATTATCAAAATTAGAAAAAGAAAATAAAAAGCTTTTAGCATATACACCGGAGTATATGGTTGGTGGGAAAGCTTACGATAACAAAACTAGTTTTTTAAGAGCTATTAGAACAGCCAAATATAATGGTAGTTTAAAAAGAGGTAAAAATCTAAATATAAAAGTTAAGAATGATATTGAAGCTGAAAAAGAAGCTTATAAAGAGTTAGGTAAATATGCCCCGGTAGATGTTAAAGCCAGAGTAGTAATGACTAATAAACAAGCTCTTGAAGCAGAGGCTTTTGTAGATAAAAGAACTGAAATCGAGTTAAGAACAGAGTTAAAGAAAGAATTACTTAAGTCTAAATCTCAACAAAATAAAGAAAAAATACAACAATATAAAGACGCTTTAAAATATCTACAACTTAAAAAAGCTAATTATACATTTGGAAAACCAGGTTTTTTAGTAAAACCCACGATGATGAATAAGTCTGAATTAGCAGATTTAGAACTTGAGAAGAATATTGAAGCTGTATCTAAAGCTACAGAACAGTTTGGCGCTAAACCAGAGGTTATGTCACAGCAGGAGGTTCTCAAAAAATATGGTCAAGAAGCTGCTATGGGTAATGGATTTTTTGTTCCATCATTTGACAATGAGGGGAATATAACTGGTTTTAGTTATGTAATAAATAAAGATGTTGCTAAACACTTTAAGGCTAGAAGTGTAGCTTCCCATGAAATGTTACATGGTTTATTGTTTAGTATTCTCAACGGTCCAATGAGACGGATTACAGATCCTAGTGGTAAAGAAGTTTGGGTAAGAATGACACCAGAAGGTAGAAAATTAGTTGAAGGATTTTTAAAACTATTACCTCAAGACCAGATAGATATATTAAACGCTAAACTAGATAAGGGTGGTTATAGATTTAACGAATATGACGCTAATGGTGTTGGTGTAGAGGGGACGCAAAAAGCAGAAGAACAATATTACGAAGAATATCTAAATATGTATCATGATGCTGTTGTTAATGACAAAACAATCCCTGCTAATACAGAGCAAAACAAAGGAATTATACGTAAAATAATAGATTACTTTAATAAATTCTTTAATAAAAAAGCCCCTGAATTAACTAATATTAATATACAAGATTCTCAAGATTTATTTAACTTTTTAAAATCTTACAATAAACAAGCTGTAGAAGGTAAGTTTAACGAGCAGGTTATAGAGTTGGGGAAAAGAAGTAGAGAAGCATTTGTACCGGCGGCTGAACAAGATAGACGAAACGAAGAGTATCAAGCTTGGTTAGATAAAGAAGAAGGAGCTATCGTGCCTTCGCGTAGTCAGCAACCGTTAGATTTAGAAAAGAAAAATGATTTATTTTCCAAAACAAACCAAGAGCTTAGTGATGCTTTACAAGCTTATGGTATTGAAGGAGAGTTTGATCCTAAAAATCAACAACATTTAGATATTTGGGAAAGCATACCTAAACAAGAAAAATTATTTATTGGATATTCTATTGGTCCATTATGGAGAGACCATGCTAACAATAAGCTTTTTGCTCAATATGGTAATATTCCTAATTATGGGCAATACGAAGACTTAATATTAGATGTATTAACAACTGGAGTTGAAGTTGGTCAAAATGGTCTACCATATATAGTTAGCACTTGGGATCCTACTCAAAGAAAATTAACTTCCCACATATGGGATTTATTACCAACTAGAATACCACACGTTACTAGGTTGAAGCAATTTGAAGGGTTTGGCAAAGCTCTTTTAGCAGAAGATCAAGACAATGATAGCAAGACAGATGAGGAAGCTAAGAAAAGATTTAAATTGCATGAGAGAATAGGAATTGGCCAGGGTAATGCTTTTATTCAAGACAACCAAAGAGCTCTCGAAATAAACAGATCTGTAAGAAGTATAGCCCAGACGCTAGATACAACGGGGTTGACATATAAAACTTTAAAGGATTTGCGACCTGACTTAACAGCTGAAATGTTTGGTATAGATGTAGAAAAGTTAGATCCTAATAGCAAAAAGTTTGGAGCTAACCTTAGAATAGATAATGACAGAGGAACAAACGAACTATTATTATCTCAAATGTTTATTAATAGAAACGCACAAGCCTTACTGCATGCTCTGCCAGAGCATCATACAGTGAAGATGGTTAAAAACCCTAAAACTGGAAAATTAGAACCTAGACCTGATAAAGCAACGGGTGTTCAAAAAGTTTTATTAGAAGCTTTTTACAATAAAGGAGTGAGAAAAGATAATTTAACACCTTGGACTAAAAAGAAAAATATAAGCGTTGAAGATTTTAAAAGTGTAATGGGTATTGTTAATAATAAATCTGTTCGTAGTGATAGAAACACATCAGCTAGAGTACAAGCTTTAGCAGTACAAACAGGAAAGCTGTTAACTAATCAAGCTGTAAGAGAACAATTAGAAGCTGATGGTAAGCCCATGGAGGTTATTAGAATGATTGGCGATGGTAGATCTGCCTTTGTGTTCAGTAGAAGCCAACGATCTGGACAGGCTGTACAAGCTGTAGGACGTATGGATAGATCTTTAAGCGATAAAGGTAAGGCCGTGCTTTGGGATAGAATAGATGAGTTTGTGAATTATAATATATTACAAACAGATAGAGATAGTATTAAAAACGCTTTTGCTAAAACATATGAAGATGTACCTGAGATAATAGAAAATATCGATAAACTAACAGATTCGTTTTACAGTGTTATATCCCAATACAATCCTAAAGTATTAAAACAACCCGTTAATTTAGCTGTAAAATTAATAGAAACAAATGAAAATCAATTTTTAAAAGTTAAAGAATTTTCAGGAAGTAATATAACGGCAGCTGATGCTTTTAGAGATCCAATTAGAGTTAAAAAAATGTTAGCAACTATAAAGATGCTGTCTAACAAACTATTTGATCCTAAAAATCCTGAATTATCATTAGCTAAAATATTATTAATGAAAGGTCATTTAGCATCTTCTGGTAGGAATTCTTATTTAAAAAGAAAACAACCATTACCTGGAATGCCCGAGTTCTTAGAAAACACTTTTGGTAGTATCCCTGGGGTTAAATATGAAACAACAAAAACTAAAGACGGTAAAACAAGGTTATCAAAAGTAATATATAAAGGTAAGGAAATAAAATTACCAAATATATCATCATCACAAGCTAGTGGAAGTGCTTTGGTAGATACTAAGAACACTAGTAAAATAAACGATAGAAGTAAAAATGAAGATATAGCTGGGGAATTATTAGATAACATAGTAGAGTTTTATAGTAATTTATTTACAGATACAAATCAAGATTTTGATAACGTTGATTTGATGATGGTTCAAGCATCGCTTTTATCTAACATGAACTCTACATTAGCTAGAGCTGCTAAACTAAAATATATATCCGACAACGCTTTTAGTTTTAAAAACCCGGGTAAACAACTCAAGTATGAACACATGCAGCCTAGGGTTGCTGTATTAATGAGCATGTTTGATGCACATATAAATGGAGGTGGTATAACTAATATAAAAGATTTTTTAAAGAATTATAATATAGCTATAATACCAAACACAATGGACGACGTTATAACTGAAGCTGAACTTACGTCTTCCTTATATATGGGTCAAACATTAGATATGCCAGCCTGGATAAGGTATTTTAACGAAAGAACTAAGGAATTGGCAAGCGGAAGAATGGTAACGCTGCTAGATGTTACAAATAATATGAAACCATTAGAACCAACTAAAGCTTGGGTTGATTCTACAAATATTTTAAAATCAGAATTATTTAAAACAAAAAGGTTAAACAACGCTATAGCGGCTTCTAGATCAGTTAATCCAGCTAAAGGCATTACAGTTTTAGATTTTGATGATACATTAGCCACGAGTAAGTCTCTTGTTATATCTACATCCCCAGATGGTGATATTAGAAAATTAACAGCTGAACAATTCGCTAAAGAAGGTGCTGATTTATTGGAGCAAGGTTGGAAGCATGATTTCTCAGAATTTAGTAAGGTTGTAGATGGTAAGGTTGCTTCATTATTTAACAAAGCGTTAAAACTACAAAATAAATTTGGTCCTAAAAACATGTTTGTATTAACCGCGAGACCCTCTGATTCCGCTCCGGCTATATTTGAATTCTTAAAAGCCAACGGCTTAAACATACCTTTGAAAAATATAACTGGTTTAGCTAATTCAACACCTGAAGCTAAAGCGCTGTGGATAGCCGATAAGGTTGCCGAGGGTTATAATGACTTTTATTTTGCTGATGATGCGTTACAAAATGTACAAGCCGTAGATAATATGTTAGAACAATTTGACGTTAAACGTAAAGTTCAACAAGCTAAATTACGTTTTAGCAAATCGACTAATGTTGAATTTAATGATATATTAGAAGATATAAGCGGTGTTGATTCTAAGAAAAGATTCTCAGCTATTAAAGCTAGAAAACGTGGAGCTAACAAGGGTAAGTTTAGATTCTTTATCCCACCATCCCATGAGGATTTTGTGGGGTTATTATACAACTTCATAGGCAAAGGCGAGCAAGGAAATAAACATAGAGACTTTTTTGAAAGAACCTTAATAAAACCTTTAAATAGAGCTTATAGAGAATTAAACGCGGCTAAACAAGCAATAGCTAATGATTACAAGCAATTAAACAAGCAGTTTCCAGATATTAGAAAAAAGTTAACACAAAAAACTCCAGACGGAGATTTTACATATCAAGACGCGGTTAGAGTTTATTTATGGAACAAGCATGGTTATAACATACCTGGTTTAAGTGAGACTGATCAACAAGGTTTATCTGATTTAGTTTCTTCTGATTCAAGATTGAGAAACTACGCTGATCTTTTAAATGTTATTTCAAGACAAGATACCTACGTGAGTCCTAGTGAAAGCTGGACGGTGGGAGATATAAGATCTGATTTAGACGATGCTACTGGTAGAATTGGTAGAGCACAATTTTTTGCTGAATTTAATGAAAATGCTGAGATAGTATTTTCTGAAGAAAATTTAAATAAAATAGAAGCTATATACGGTAAGGGTGTTGTTAGCGCTATTAAAGATATTTTATATAGAACTAAAACCGGTAGAAACAGACCTAGCGGTCAGAACGAACTAGTAAATAGATTCATGAATTATATCAATGGATCTGTTGCGGCCACGATGTTTGTTAACATAAGATCTATGTTGCTTCAGCAAATGTCTATGGTTAATTTTATCAATTATGGAGATAACAATGTTTACGCCGCTGCTAAAGCCTTTGCTAATCAACCGCAATATTATAAAGACTGGGCTTTTATATTTAACTCTGATTTTATGAAACAAAGACGTGGTGGGATAAAAACAGATGTTAATGGTGCGGAACTAGCGGCTTCACTTCGTGGTGCTAAAAA
>TARA_R100001463_G_scaffold54381_2_pt1 | contig 25278 bp, 47 predicted proteins | sample TARA_R100001463 | Tara Oceans TARA_R100001463 (sample SAMEA2622242) | marine metagenome | biome: marine biome (ENVO:00000447); feature: deep chlorophyll maximum layer (ENVO:xxxxxxxx); material: "saline water (ENVO:00002010), including plankton (ENVO:xxxxxxxx)" | depth 40 m
AGGAGGAAGTTCTAGCGGTAGCACACAACAAACAGGCGTTACGCCTTATGCACCAGCTCAACCAGCATTAAATCAAATTATTAGCGAAGCCGGTAATCTTTACAATCAAGGAGTTGCGGCTTCAGGTTATGTTGCACCAACGCAGCAAACATTAACAGGACTTGCACAACAAGAGGCTATGGCCGGTGCAGCTAATCAACAACTTGCAGATACTTTATCCGGAAAATATTTAAATCCTTTCTTATCGCCTTTATTACAAAAAACAGCTTCGGATATTGCAACAAATGTAAATTCTCAATTTAGCGGTGCAGGTAGAACACCTGGTTCGCCAATGAGCCAAAATCAAATTGTAACACAAGTTGCCCAAGCAGCTTTACCTTTAGCTTTCGGCGAATATGGACAAGAAAGAAATAGACAATTAAATATTGCTTCTAGAGCTCCGTCATTATTTACAACCGGAAGACAATTAGAACAATTAACTAGAGAACAGAATTTAGCACCATTTCAATCTTTACAACAATACTCCGGAATAGTATCGCCAATAGCGGCAGGATTTCCGGTAACTAATCAACAAGTAAATACAAGAGCTAATCCATTAACTACGGCTATGGGGGGTGCAATGATAGGTTCAGCAATTCCTGGAATTGGACCTCTAATTGGTGGTGGTATTGGTTTATTAGGGGGATTATTATAATGGATAAAATAAAAAAAATTATTTTTGATATTGAAACTAAAATAAAAAACAAACCTGCAAAACACATTTTGGCCATATATATTTTAGTTGCAATTGCAATAATATTTTAAGGAGTTCAAATGTTATCAGATAAAGGTTATGCTATACAAGGCGGTGTAAAAAATTTTCTTGGCGAAACGGAAGAAGTAACAGCTCCTAAATTTTGGCAATCTTCTGAAAGTAGCCCACCAACAGAATTATCTTATATTACGGACGCAGAAAAAAATCTTTTACTACAAGCTAATCTTCATGGTTCATTAGTGAACAATCAACCTAATATTGGTGCTTCCGGTATTTTAAGTTTTGATGGCTGGGGAGATGCTAGTGATGGTTTTGGTAATTCCGGTGAAACTTCTTCTGATAGTGGTTTTGGTGGAGGTAATAATAACAATAATCAAGGTTCAGATAGTGGTCATTCAAGATTTGATGTAGGTTCTGGATATTATGGAGAGCCAACTACAACTACAACAACTACAAATGATGGTGGAAATAATTATGTGGTTCCTGATCCTGTTTTACCACCAGGTGTTATTTCAAAAAATTTTGATTATGAAACTGAAGCATATTCAACCGGACCAAATGACATTGATGCCGGTTATGGTTTAGGAAGTATTGAAAGTTCTTTTTATAATCCGGAAACAAAACAAGTTACTATAACACAAACACCTGGAATCATTACAACGGAACAATATCAAACGGCAAATTTAGAAGCATATCTTGATTCAAACGCTGTTTCTAAAGAAGATAAAATTAATACCTTAAATCAATTACAAGCTCTTTCTAATTCTAATTTGAAAGGAAGTAAATTATCCGATATAGAAACAGATTTTGTTGTAGATAATTTAGATTTAGCTTTTAACAATGTTAAAAATCAAACTAAATATAGTGAATTTACTTCTTCAATTGACGAAGATGCTTCAACTTTTGCAGGAGATTTATCGGATAATCCTTTAGGAACTGTAGCAAAATCTGGGGGTATATTAGGTACTATGATTAGAGGGGTTACAGATACTTATAAAAATAATAAAGCATTAGAATTATTAGGATATACAGGCCAAACTATAAGATACAATCCCAATGACCCTAATGATTTTAAATATAGTGGAAATTATCTTACCGGAAATGTTAGCGGTGGGGAAAGGGAAGCTATGAACCAATTAACGCCTTTAGCGGCTAATGTTGTAGGAAATACGACACCGGTTAATTCTATGGTAAATAATTACTTTGCTAATCTAGGTAATCAAGGATCTGCTTCGGCTGTGCAAACAGCATACGATCAGGCTAAAGCAAACCTTAATATGATACTTACCCCTACAAACCAGCAATTTGGCTATTCTGCGGCTTTCCCTGGCGGTTTTACAATGGATAATTTAAGCAATAACCCTTATAATATTGATTATATGAAAAATAGAGGACTAATATAATGTTTGATAAAAGATTTAGAGAAATGTTGATGATGGACTATGCAACTAAAAACCAAAACACAGGTATTTTAGGAGATACTAATAATGTTAGTAGCGGTTTATTAGAAAACACAGGTGGTTTTTTTGGTAATTTAGGTAACATAAATCCAAACATTTTATTAGGTGCTAATATTGTGGGGCAAGGCATACAAGGTAAAGACCCATTTAGTTCTTTCTTACCGGCCGTTCAAGAAACAGGTAAAATTCAATCTAACTTTATGCAAATGGAAGAAATGAAAAGAAAAATGGAAGAAAACAAAAAAGCTAGAGCTTTAGCTGAAAAACAAAGAAATTTCTTTGAAGCCCTACCTGACGACCACCCATTTAAAGATATAGCAAAAGCATTTCCAGATAAAGCTGCTGCAGGAATTATAAATATGGAAATACAACAAATTACAGAAAATGCAAAAGATGCTAAAGATGCTTTAGCTAGAGCAGATAAATTAAAAGAACAAATTTCAAAAGACGAACAAACTTTCTTCAAAAATTATAATGATGATAAACAAGTAGAAAATTTTAATGAATCAACTGTTCAACTTAAAAAAATGTTAGCGGCATTAGAACAAAATACAGGTGCCGGTGATGTAGCAGCTATTTTTGCATTTATGAAAACACTAGACCCTAATTCCGTTGTAAGGGAATCAGAATTTGAAGTAGCAGAGGGTACAGGTGGTTCTACTTTTTTAAGTTTTGAAAAAGCATTTCAAAAATGGCAAAAACTAAAAACAGGTGAAAGATTAACAGAAAGAGAAAAACAAAACTTTAAAAATGCTGCAATAGCATTTCATAATTCATCAGAAGGTGCAATTGATAATATTAGATCCGGTTATGAAAAAGTAGCGGCAAACAAAGGATTAAATATTGAAAATATATTTGTTGATAGTGATTTAAGACCATTATTTATTAATGAAACAATTTCAGATCAAACTGCAGATATGACTTCAACAACTGTTACAGGTAGATTACCTAAAGGAACAAGATTAGTTGATTATGCAAACGGAGAATATTTCTTTAAATTACCAAATGGAAAAATATTTAAAATTAAAGGTTAATCATGGCAACAACTTTAGAATATGTTAATGAATTACCAAGTCAAAGAAAAAAAGAATTAGTTACATTAGAAGAAGTTCCAAACAAAGTAAGATTTCTAGTCGAAGCCGCACCTAATATGGCTTCAAAAGTAGCTACACTTCAAAAATTTTATGTTGATGTAAAACCTTTAGAGGGTAACAATTTTATAGTTACCGATAAAGACGGAAACAGATTTCAATTAGATAATAAAAATAAAACAAATTTAGCGGACGCAATAGATTTAGGTAAAGAAGCTGCGGAATTAGTAGGTTCTATATATGGTGCAGCAAAAGGCGGTGTTGCTGGAAGTGTTGTACCGGTAGTAGGAACAGCAGGTGGTGCAATAGTAGGATCTGGAGTTGGTATGGCAGCCGGAGCTGAATTGTTTGAAAGAGTTGGCCAAATGTATGGTGCTGAAATTTTAAGAACTAACAAAGAATGGGCAGCACAAAGGGGTACGGATTTTGCTTTTGGTTCAATAGGACAAGCGGTGGCACCATTATTATTAAAACCTTTAAAAGGTGCAATAACAGGTTTTGGTAAAACAGGTGTTGCTACAAGTAAAAGATTATCAGATTATATAGACGCTGGTGTTACACCTTCTTTAGGACAAGTAACACAAAAAAGAGGTATGCAAACAGTTGAATTGTTATTAGGTAATTTTCCAGGAAGTTCAGGTAAAATAGCAGCTGTTGCTGGAAATGCACAAAAACAATTAGGCGATAAAGTTTTATCTACCGCAAAAAGTTTAATAGGAAAACCTGTTATTCCAGATGAATCAATAGTTGGTAGAGCATTAAAAAATTCTATTGATGGTGTAAATAATACTCAAAGTTTTGTTGGTTTATTTAATTCTAAAGCAGGAACATTATTTGGTAAATTAGATAAATATATTAAAAAAGATGCTTTAATTGATTTATCAAAAGCTAAAGGTAGTACAATTAATACTATTCGTTCTTTAGCTGACGATATTCCAGGTGCCAAAAATGTAGGCGATCAACTTAAAAGCCCTTTTATAAGTGATTTATTTGAAAACATAACAAAAGATATTACCAAAAACGGAGAACTTCCTTATGCTGCTGTAAAAGCTATTAAACAAAAAATAGGTAAAAAAATGGCTTCTTTTGATTTAATACCTGATGTAGAAAAAGGACAACTTAAATTAATTTACAAAGCGTTAAGCGAAGATTTAAAAATAGCAGCTAAAAAATATGGTGGCGATAAAGCTGTAAAAGAAGTTATTAATGCTAATAAATTTTATAGTAAAGGATTACAAAGAATAGAAGATTATTTGCAACCAATAGTAAATACAGCAGATCCTGATAAACTTGTTATGTCTTTATTAAGTTCCGGTAAAGAAGGTGCAACTAGACTTAACGCTGTTAGAAATTCTTTAGCAAAAGTAAATAAAGCTACGGCAAACGATAATTATAAAATTTTAGTATCAAACATTCTTGAAAGATTAGGCCGTATGCAACCGGCTCAAACATTTGGCGGCGACACCGTAATGACTGCCGGAAGATTTTCTTCGGAAACTTTTTTAACTAATTTTAGTAAATTATCAGAAAAAGCTAAAGATACTTTATTTAGAAATGCACCTTTTGGAAAAGAATTTCAAAAAAATTTACAACAAGTTTTAAACATTTCAGATAACATTAGAGCTAGTGGTAAGACTTTTGCTAACCCAAGCGGAACAGCAGATAGATTAGTCGGACAAGGTTTAATCTTTGGTGGTGGTGCAACAGCATTTACAGGTAATCCGGCTTTTATATTATCCGTACCTTTAGTTATTGGAAGTGCAAGGGTAACGGCAGGTTTAATGACTAACCCTAAATTTATAGGTTGGTTAGCACAAGGAATTAAAATATCAGGTAACAAAGGTGCTGACGCTGTAATTCAACATTTAGGAAAACTTGGCGTTATTATGGCAAACGCAGATAGCGAAACAAGACAATTTATCTATGAGTATTTACAAATGCTACAAGGTAAAAAAGGGGAATAGTCTAATGGCTACACAATCACAAAAAAACGAAAAAGAAATAATTAAATTACAAGGCGAATTGAAATTAATTAATAACAAGATAGACACTATAAAAAACAATCATCTACAACATATTGATTACAAAATTAATAACATTTATAAATTAATATGGCTGATTCTAACAATAAGCATAAGTGGACTTGTCAACTTGGTGATTACACTTCTTCAATAATATCCGATAGACAAAAAAGAACTTCATTAAAAGGTACGGCAAGTGAATATCAAGCTATTGCCCAATTGACAAAACAAGGGTATTTTGTAGCCAAAGCGGTAGATCCTGCTTGTCCGTTTGATATTGTTATTGTAAGTAAAAAAGGTAAAATAGAACTTTTAGATATTAAAACAAATACCTACCGCAAAACAAAAAAAGGCGTTAGTTTAGAAGATAAAGCTAAAGGTACATATAAAATTTATAGAGCTCCTACTAAACATCAAAAAGAATTAGGTATAAAATTATTTATGATTGATTATGAAACTGAATGAAAATACATCGGTGGCCATGCCTATCAAGAACATGGTAGGAATCATAATAGCAGTCAGTATGGGCATCTTTGCTTACACCGAAATAACTGCTAGACTTACATCACTAGAGACATCAAGGGAATTGATGAATGCTGATTTATTAAAAGCTAGTGAACAAACAACGGTGGATAAAGAGCAATTTTTATTACTTGAAGATTTATACGAAACAATAGAAAAACATCAAGAATTGCTAGACAAAAATATTCACAATCAAGTTATGCTTAACCATGTTGAAACACAATTAGAAAAAGCATTAACAGATATTGAGAAATTAAAAGATAAAGTAAGAGAAAACGGAAAAAATTATTAATGGAAGAAGTTGTTATAGCATTATTATTATTGATAAATGGTGAGATAAAAGAGCACCGTATTCAAGATTCAATGTCCGAATGTTTGAAAGGCAAAAGGGTGGCTTCTAGAGGTACTTCTAAATCAATAGAGTATCAATGCATCAAATCCCTTGCAGAAACAGAAATATACATGGGCGAAAAATCAATCAAAAAATTAATATTAGAATAATGGATAAATTTTTTTATAGTTTTTTTAATTTATTAGATAAATTTTCAACACATTTAGATAATGTGTTTTTTCCAAAAAAAAAGAAAAGAAAAAAAAAGTGTAAAGATTGTAAATGTAATTGTCATTGTGAAGATGTATTACATGCCCATTGGTACGATGGCGATCTTTGTGCTTGTGATAATTGCAAACATTAAGGATTTTATGAGGCGATACTATGGAATATTTACTTATAAAACTAGAATGTTTATTAAGAAAGTTATATGGTTTTGTTTGGCGGCAAAGAATAAAATTTACTTTAAAACATCTTAAAAAAAGGAGATAGTTATGTGGTTAAGTGCAATTAAACTGGCTGTAAATGCAGGTTCGCATATTTATAAAAAGAAAAAAGAAACGCAAATGCGTATGGCGGACGCACAAATGCTTCATGCAGAGAAGATGGCCAAAGGTGAGTTAGAATACTCAGGAAAATTATTAGAAGCAAGACAATCGGACTGGAAAGATGAGTTTGTTTTAATTGTACTCACTTTGCCTATTTTAGTAATTGCTTATGGAGTTTTTTCAGATGATCCAGGTGCTTCAGCTAAAATAAAAGAATTTTTTGAACAATTTCAACAACTGCCATCATGGTTCACTAATCTGTGGATTTTGGTCGTTGCATCAATTTACGGAATAAAAGGTACACAGATTTTTAAAGGCGGAATGTCTAATAAAAAATAATGTCCGATAATCTAGAGCTGATAAACGAATATAAGGATCAAGTTAGAATCCTTAAACAAGAAGTGGCAGAACTTCAAGATGCCGGTAAATCTAAAGATTCTGCTAACAAAAGATGTTTGCAAAAACTTGAACATTCACAACAAGATTTAGAACAAGCAAACAAAAAAATTAAACAATTAGAAGAAGAAAATAAAAAACTTACGGAAAAAAAAGAATGAAATACGCTTTATATATGATTATGTGTTCTGCCATAGCTGGTGAATGTATGCCACCGCACCAAATGGACAATAAATATAATGATATGTATAGTTGTTTAAATGCCGGATATAAAGAATCTTTAGCTAAATCAAAAGAAATAGGAAAACAAGAAATAAATGAACATCATATTTACTTAAAATTTGTTTGCAAAGAAGAAGAAGTTATAGTACCAAAACCAAAACCAAAGGTAGAAGCATGAAACTTACAAATAATTTTTCATTAAAAGAATTAACACAAAGCCAAACTGCATTAAGGAATGGTTTAGATAATACCCCTGACGAACAACAAATAGATAACCTACAAAATATTTGCGAAAAAATACTCCAACCATTAAGGGAATTTTATAATTTACCTGTTAAAGTTACTAGCGGATTTAGAAGTGAACAATTGGCAACTATGATAGGCTCAAAACCAACAAGTCAGCATTGCAAAGGCGAAGCGGTCGATTTTGAGATACCAGGTGTTGACAATAAAGAAGTAGCTACAAAAATAAAAGATGAATTTACTTTTGATCAGCTGATTTTAGAATATTACAATGACACTGATATAAATTCAGGTTGGATTCATGTTAGCTTGAAAAATACAACATTTGAAAATGACAATAGGCAAATGTCTTTAATTAAAGACGAACAAGGTTATAAGGAATGGCAATAGACAAAGCTAAAATGAAATGCAATAGCCCTAGAAGACAAATATCTGGGGGTAAAAAATTTGTAGTTAAAGCATGTAAGAATGGTAAAGAAAAGATAATACGATTTGGAGATGCTAATATGACAATAAAAAAAAATAACCCTGCTAGAAGACGGAGCTTTAGGGCTAGACATAGATGCGATACGGCTAATGATAAGTTTTCGGCAAGGTACTGGTCTTGTAAAAAATGGTAAAATCAATTATAAAATTCATAGTGAAAGCTAGAATGCTGTATGCCGATTTAAGAGGTCATCATGGTAAAAGATGGAATTACGAACCCTCAGATTGGTATATGGGTAATCATAAACGAAAGAAAAAATAGGAGAATACTATGCCAATGGTAAATGGAAAAAAATATGCTTATACAAAAAAAGGTAAGGCAGCAGCAAAAAAAGCAATGAAAAAAAAGAAAAAGAAAAAATAATGTTAACATCAAAACAAAAAACTCTTCCACCAGCATTAAAGAAAAAAATTATTGCGGCGAAGATGAAAAAGAAAAAAAATAAGAAGAAAAAATAATGGCCAAACTATGTGCTAGAGGTAAAGCCGCTGCAAAGCGAAAATTTAAGGTGTACCCATCAGCGTATGCTAATATGTATGCTAGTGGAGTTTGTAGCGGTAAAATTACACCTGGCGGTAAAAAGAAAAAAAAGAAAAAAAGATAATGGCCAAAAAAGGATTAAGAAGCTGGGTTTCCGAAAGATGGGTTGACATAGCAAACAAAAGGTCGGACGGAAGCTACCCACCATGTGGACGAAGCAAAGGGGAAAAAAGAAAAAACTATCCCAAATGTGTACCCATTGCTAAAGCCAGATCAATGTCTTCTTCACAAAGAAGAGCTGCAGTTTCAAGAAAACAAAGTGCCGAAAGAAAATCAAGAAAAGGCAAAAAACCGAATTATGCAAGAACTTAAAAAAGTTAGGCGTAGCTTTCGTTGTAAAGCTGGGATAGACGGTGGGATAAGATTAACTTTTCCAAAAGTTCATTGCATTAATTAAGTAATCAGGGTCTAGTTCATTCTTCCATTTAAAGTTTTCAAAATCCGGTTGAATGTAGTCTTTGATTACTTTTGCGTCATTGCTTACTGACAAGAGGTTTTGCCTAACTTTACATCTTTGAATAAAATTAGGCAATCTTGACATGATAGCCTCCGGTTTAAGTAAGTCGTAATTATCGGCATGAAAAACTTTAAATGTTTCTTCATTAATATAACAAATATAAATTGGTAGGCCGGTTGCATAATGGTAAAAATCCGTTTGCAAAAGGTGGTCGCTTAATGGTTTATCCGGTAATTTTACAGTCAACCATGATCTAGTATTATCTTTTTTAAGTCTTCCTTGTTTTGGAAACTTACATTTATCCTCAATAACCATTTTACCTTTTAAATCAGCGTAGCCATGAACAGGAATTTCTATTCCGTCAAAAACTTTATATGCTTCTATTTCCGGCTTACACTTATCAAAGTCAGGTATTGTTTTATGTGCTTCATGTCCGTTAATAATCATTCTTTCAATTATTGTGCAAAAATGATTATAAGCGTCTAGTTCTACCGGATCAGGTATAAGTCTTTTTAACTTTTCATTTACCGGTACAAAATCATTGCTTGACATTATCTTTTACCTCCCATTCCGGCTTTAATACTAAAGGTTCTTCTAATTGCGGAATAAAATAAGACAAAGGTTTTTTTAAATATTTTGATACGGCTACAAGTTTGCAAATAGGAATTTTGTTTGTAGCTTTTTCATATTTCTGTATCTGTTGAAATGTTACTTTAATTGCATTGCCTAAATCTGTTTGTGTTACAAATTTATCAGGCATTTTTCTATTTGGGTTCATAGGATAAATATTTCTACTAGCTTTAGTTCTAGCTTCTTTAATCCTATTACCTATATGCTTGTATAGTTCTATATCGTCTTGTGTAGTATGTGTTAATTGACTTGGCATGTTTCCTTTCTTTGAAGACATAAATACCCTAACCCTAAAATACAATTTTTAATTTAATTAGTATTTAAGTATAAATACTATCTTGTTTATTTTCCAAAACAGCAATCTTTTCATGCAAAACAGGTAATTTGTCTTGGTATTTACGAATCATTCTTTTATGTTTGTTCATTCGTTCCACCCACCTGTCTTTCTTTGCTTTCAGATCCCTGATTTGTTTGGGATTTATGTTCATCATTATCCTTACTGACTAATTTAATTTTTGACCCAAGATTACGCCTGTCAGTAATTGTTATTAATGCGTCTTCTTTGGGCATTTCTTGTTCATGAGCTTTTCTAGTAGCTTCCTCTACCGAATCGCCAACAAAAAATTCTTTAAAATTTACAATCATTTCTTGTAAAGTATTTTTTTCTACTTTAGCCATTTAATACAATGTTTCTTCTATATCCTTTTAAACGCTTTAAATCTTTTCTTTGTTCTAATTTAGTAATCAAAACAGTTACCGAATTTTTACTTTTAAAATCCAACGCATCAGCCATTTCTTGATAAGTTGGATAATACTTGTTCTTTTTGACATATTTTTTAATGAAATTCAATAGTTTCATCATTAAAGGTGTCATAGGAATAGTTGTTTCACTTGCCATTATTTTCTTCCATTTTAAGATTCCTATTCAATTCGTTATATCCATTTATGTCATCATAGGTATCTTTTTTATATTTTTTATTTGTAATTGAACGCCATAATTTAACTAAAGTCATGCAAATACCAAAAATATTATTTGGGCAACGAACTTGATAACCATTAAAAGCCGATAAAATACTTTCTAACATGCCTTTAAAAGCATAACTTGTAGAACTAAAACTACCATATTGTTCTTGTTTGGTTTTTAAAAGTTTTTCTAATTCTTTAGTTATTTCGTTTATATTTTTAATATTATTTGTCATAACCTAAATCATAATTAAGTTGTTCTTCATAACCCATATAATAATTGTTGTTTAAATCTTTACAATAATGGCCAAACACATGATAATTTTTATAAGTAGCATAAGTTAATGGTTCATATTGTTTATGATTTTCATTCTTTACAAATTTAACATTGTTATAAAATGCTTCTTCACAAGTTATAGGTCTTAATGTAAAGCCAATAGGGATCTTAACGGCAGCATAACTATCGCCAACAATTATTAACAAGTACAAAAAAAACACTTTCACTAAATATCAAAAGCATTACTTGGTTGTGATTGTGTTTGTTGTTGTTCTTTTGGTTTTGGATCATTTTGATAACCGGCAATATTTGGACTATCCGATTGATCATTTAACCAACCTATTAAACTTTTTTCATTAGGGGCTACTTCCGGTGCATGTAAATTACCGGTAAATTTATTATCATCACCTCTAAATAAAACACCTACTTGGGCAAAAATTCTTATGAATTTAGTACCTTTAGCAGAAGTTCCTTTACTTCCTAATATTGTTCCCTTTTCGCCGTTGGCTAACTTTGTGTTGCCGGAAAAATCTATTTTTACAGATTTTTCATGGTTTGGGTTATATGGAAACAGCACCCAGTCTTTTTGCTTACCAGCCTGATTTGACATTTTGTCCTCCGTTGTTTTTGATTGTATTAGCTTTGGTATCAAATACTTTCTTTATTCTTTCGTTATTAGTTTCCCATTTTGAATATAAAGCATTTAATTTTGTTTCAGTCTTTTGATTTTCAATTTGTTTTTCAATTGAATCATTGTTTGGTTTATTTTGATTTTTTAATGCGTTAGCTAATTCATCAGCCGAAGCAAATTCCGTACCATGCAGACCGAAACTTGCTAAACATCTTCCTAAACTTGATGTAAAAGCATTTTCTAAAGCCGAAGTTCTATTAACAAAACTTGCATCTCTTTTTTCTTCTGCATGGCCGGTACTATAAGGAGCATCACCTATATACAAAGTCGTTTTAGTTATAACTTTTTTATCGTCTTGATAAATTAATTGTTCGTCTATTTTAGATTCTGGAAAAAATTTAAGTAAATGATTATGTCTTCTAGCAACTGTTAAATAATCTTTACCCTTGAAATCAAGTTTTTCAACTTCAGCATCTAATTTTTCAATACATTCTTTTCTTCTATCTTTAAAAGAACCTTTACTTTTTTCTTCCGTCTTTTGTGTCATGTTTCCTTTCATTTTCATTTTTTTGTTCAATATCCTTTAATGCTTTAGCATGTATATAACTTTGATTTTTAGCTTTATTTCTTTCCGATTGTTCTAAATCTTTAACTTTCTTTGTTAAATCGGTAATTTCTTGATCCCTTTGTCTTATCAAACTATCTTGTTTTTTAACTTGTTTTGTAAGATTACGATTTTGTGTTTGAAGTTTTGCTAGTTGCTCCAGCATTTGGTTTGCCTTTCATTATTTCATTTATAGTTAGTTTATGAACTATGATGTCTTGTAAAGCTCTACCTACAATTCCACCAAAGATCATTTTCATATTAGGGGGCTGCTTCTTCCTATCTTTTTCATCAAGAACGCAATAATTGTAAAACCATTGATCCGTTGATTTAGTTAATTGAGAGGGAGAAAGATGATCTGCGGAGAAACAACCCCCCTCCTTTCTATGCTTCCACATCTTACCTATTTTAATTAACATTGATTCGAAACCTAATACAAATCTTGTAAAAAAACAATACATAATTTCATTGATTTTAAAAATAATATTTTATAAATCTAGGTTATGGGTTTCCGATTCATTAAATATAAAAAAAAACGAATCAAAGTTTTATGGGAAAATTGCGGAGATTGTCATGCAATATTCTATCCGGATTCCCTTATTCTGCGAATCAATCCAAACTTGTCAAAACAAATGATGGCACAAACATTATTCCATGAACTTTGGCATATTATTTGTTGGGTAAATAAAATTAACATAAATAAAATCGGCGAAGAAAAAACAGCTCTTTTGGCCGAAGAATTTATTCCCATTTTAAAATCTAACAACAAGTTACGGAAATTGATTAATGAATATTTACGGTGATATGAAATTTTGTAGTGTACCTAGTTGTGATAACAAAGCTGATGTTGTTGAAAATCATAGGGATTACTGCGCTGAATGTTGGTGGAAAAGATTTTCCGGAACTAAAACATCGTTAAAAAAATATGAAAAAAATATGGTAAATGAAAAGGAGCTTGAAGATGAAAAAACAAGACAAGAAAATATTAAAAGGTTCAAAGAAATATAAAATTATCTATGCCGACCCACCCTGGTATTTTAAAAGTTATTCAAAAAAAGGTGAAGACCGTAACGCTACCAAACATTATTCTTGCATGGAATTTAACGATTTATTGGATCTTAATATCAATGATATTGCTGATATGGATTGTTGTTTGTTTATGTGGGTTACTGATCCTTTTTTGGAAAAATCTTTTAAGCTACTTAAACAATGGGGATTTAAATATAAAACAATCGCTTTTACATGGGCTAAAAAAAATAAAACAAATGATAATTTCTTTATGGGATTAGGTTATTGGACAAGGGCTAACCCTGAAATTTGTTTGTTAGCTACTAAAGGTAAGCCAAAAAGATTTTATAAAAATGTAAAACAATTAGTTATTGATAGTCGTAGGGAACATTCAAGAAAACCGGATATTATTAGAACTAACATTGTAAATCTTTGCGGCGATTTACCAAGAATTGAATTGTTTGCTAGGCAAAAGGTTCAAGGTTGGGATTGTTGGGGTAACGAAGTTTGATTGTCAAATTAGAACCTTACGAAATAGAAATGGCTACGCAAGTTGCTAATAAAAGATATGTTGAAAATATAAAAATGAAAAAAACTTTTGGGCATGGTTTTAAAGGTACGGAAGAAAAAACATTATCTTTAGGAATTATTGGGGCAATGGGCGAAGTTGCATATTGTAAAGGTAAAAATGTTTTTTTTAATGGTAGTTATACCGATACTTATAGCCGCTACGATAAAGCTGATGTTGGTAAGGATATTGAAATAAGAACACAACAAAGAAAACAAAACAATACTTTAATCATAAGGCCAATTGAAAAAAAAGGTAAATATGTTTTAATTACTTATGACGGCAACCACACATATACAATACAAGGTTGGTTTCCATATTTTACAAAGCTAGACGATAAATACCTTACGGACTTTGGCCTTGATAGACCTAAATGCTGGAGTATTCCAATAAAAGATTTATACAACATTAACGATTTATGACGGACAAAATTAATTTTAAAATTTTTAAGCCATTCGGTTCTACATTAGCAAAAGCAACATTACCTTTAGAATTAATAAAAGATTTCAAAGAAGATTTAAAAAAAATAAGACAAGACAAACAAAAAAGAAAAGACCATGATTGGTCAAAAAGACTTGTTGGCCATGTTGCCGAAGAATATTTAATTTCGCCGGAAATAATGTTAAAATGGAAAAGAAAATTCTTTGACCCTATTATGGTTTCTTATACCAATGCACATTTCAGAGAAGAAACTGTAAAATCAATATTAATTAATTCAGCTTGGTATGTCATATCTAAACCCAACGATTACAACCCAATTCATAGACATACGGAATACACAAAAAACAAAAATTATCATTTATCAAGCGTAGGTTACTTACAAATTCCGCAATCAATGATTCCTACGGAAAATGCAAAAGAGCATAATGATTTTTCCGGTAATACAGAATTTGTAGAGGGTTCGGAGGGTATGTTCAATGATTCTAATTACAGGGTTATGCCAAAAGATATGGAGCGTACTTGGATTCTTTTTCCAAATAATCTTTCGCATCAAGTATATCCTTTTAATTCTTCAAACAAAGATGAAGAAAGAATTTCTTTTAGTTTTAATGCTACTATTAATTTTGAAGAAAATATAAACTAATCATTGTTAGTTCTATTATTATAATTGCTTCTAACATAACTACCCTTACCCTTTTTCGGTTTTATTATTCGTAATTTGTAATATGCTTTTATCAAAGTCTTGGCAATAGGATTTCTTTTTAAATTTGTTTTCATAATGTTTATAAATAATACCTTTAGAAGATAAAATATTTTTTAAGGTTAATCTTGCTACTTCTTTAATATCAATAGTTTGTTCAAGTTTCATTTTTTAACCTTTCTTCTATAATAGGAATTATATCTTTATTTATTTCAGAACCAACCCATCTTCTTTCATTTAACTTACAAGCTATCGCCGTTGTGCCGCTACCTAAAAAAGGATCATAAACAACTTCGCCAAGTTCGGTAAAACAATTTATATGCCTAGAACATATTTCAACCGGCATAGAATTTTTAAATCCGCTTGGTTTGATACAAAATATATCTTCTAAAATTCTTTTTGTTGGCGGTACTTTTCTTTTGTTTTGTGTAAAGGTAATTAAATGTTGATAAGGTAATTTATATAAATCTATATTAAAAGACTTTACCCAAATTTTATAACTATGGACTTCCCACCCTATACTTTGAAAAGCATCTATTACTTCTTTATGTTTGGTAATTACACCGCCGTTGCCTCTTCTATCGGTTATGCAAATAGTAACAAAGCCATTGATAGGATTAAAATTTTCAATATATCCTTTAATCCAAGTGTAATAACTTTCTTTTAATGAAAGCCCTATTTCGCTAAAGTCAGGCGGCGAAGTAATAATATAATTATATTTAAACTTTTTATTTGTTAGGCGTTCAATACAATTTTCATGGTAGAATTTATTTATCATTTTTTATATAATCTTTAGCTTCTTTTTCGGTTGCAAAAAACTTTTTTGTAAATACTTCCATATTTAAATGATTTAATAATTTACTTAATTTTATTTTTTTAATTCGTTTTGTTCCATGTAAAACCCTGTAAACATATAAATCTTTTTTAATTGTCATATCTTTTTAAAAACTAATACATTTTGATGTATTTTAACTACTTTTCTATTTTTCATTGCAGTATTTGCTCTAACACTAGCCGAACCAATGGCATTTAATAAGATAATTTCATTATAGAGCTTCATTCCACATTTTTTAAAAGCGTTGATTGTGTCCGGAACAAAGCCGTAATAATATCCTTTTTTATCTCTAAATTCGCCCACAACAAAACAAGCTAATTCTCCTTGTTTTAATATCTTGCATGACTTTGCAATGATTGATTCGTATATTTCTAAAAATTGTGGGTATTCCATGTTGGAAATATCGTCTTGCATATCGCTATAAATTTCAAGATTACCATAAGGCGGACAACTAAAAATAAAATCAAATTCTTCCAATTGGTTACTTTGTACGCCGTCATTTAAATTATCTAAAATTTTATTTGAATCGCCTACAATCCATTTGGGCTTCTTTTCTTTATCTTCAAAAATTTTGTTAGCTTGTTCAATGTTGCTTTCAACTTGTTCAGGGCGTAATTCAATACCGGTATAATCATGCCCCATAGTAGCCGCAACAATACCCCTAACCGAACCCCCTGCGAATGGGTCTAATATCCTTGCATTTTCTTTACCGCTAAACCACAAATAGGCCAATTCACAAACAACAGGGTCAAATATACTATGTTCGCCAACATCTAATATTCTTTGGGTAGATTCGGCCGGTTTCTTTCCGCTTCGTTCGGCTTGTCTATGCCTACCGGCAAAATGAGCTCCATCAACCTTTCGCCCTAGTTCGCTTTCAATCCCTAACGCTTTCCATTTATTTCTTCTTCTTTGCCATGTACCTTGCTTGGTATCAAATACCGAAAATGGCGGTTCTATGTATTTATCCCTTAATTCAAATTTTTTGGTAACTTCATTACCGAATAAATCAACTTGAATATTTTCTTCGGTTTGTTTAAAATCTTCCGCCATGTTTCACCCTTTCTTGATAGGCCTTATCTTCTTCTTGTTGCTTCTTAATTTGTTCAATTTCTTCTTTCTTAATCCATTCCTTTAAATCTTTTAAAGGAACATAATCTTTAGCTTTTAAAATATATTCCCAATATTTAACGCCTTGAACTTCGGCATTTTTATTACAAATATTTTTTAATTCTTCCCAAAGTTTATCCCTTGCGTTTGGCATTAGTTATTTCCATGCCGAACCCTTGAAGCTATCAACTAAAGCCATATTAGAACCATTAACGGCATAAATCATTATTTTAGCTTTATCGTCTTGCTTAACAATGCTTTTACCTTTTTGAATGGCTTCTTGCTTGTTAGGGTATTCAAATCGTTGTCTATCACCTAACGGCTTCCAATTGATACAAGTATAATATTCCGGATTAGTAACCGCTAATATTTCCCTTTGGTTAAATTGCATTTTTTTAGGCATAATATTGATTCCTTTCTATATAATTTATATCAAAAGCCATGAAATATACAAGACTAATACAACTAAAAGCCCTAAAGCTATATATATAAAAGTCTTTCTTTTTGGTTCTTTGTAGTGTTTTTCTATTGGATATTTGTAAAGTTGTGGATATTTCAACCTATGTACTTCGCCAAATGTCATAAATGGGAAGCATTTACGCTTTAATTGTTTAGTTAAAATATCACAAATTGAAGTATAATCTTTGTTTTTCATATTATAACCTTTCGCATTTAATTAAATCGTAATATTTATTATCTAATAAATTTTTAAGTTTATTAGTATTTTTAATTGTAGCGTTGTAAGATTTTTTAGCTAATGGCGAATCTATTTCATATCCAAAATTATCGCAAAAATCTTCAAATATTTCGCCGTCAACACCTAGTGAATCGCACAATAAACAATCCAAAACAGAATCTAATTTTGGTTCACCTTCTATGCCAAAACCTTGACTATAAAAAACAGTCATTTGTTTAAAGCCGTACCTAGTATCTAAATGGTTTCCGTCTAGCTTGAACTTTCTTTTAATAGTAACTTTGTAATGGTTCATGTCTTGATTATCCATATTAGGGTTACTATCCGCATGACTTGAACTTATTGAAAGATTATTATTTTTAATAAAATCTTTTATTGTAGCTTGATTCATATTTCCCTCCTTTTGTTTAATTTGTAAATTACGAATCATAAATAAAAGTAACATAATACAAAACTTATACAAGTAATATATGGCTATGTTCTTGGTTTGTTCTTCATTTTTTTTTATTTGATTACCCAAAAAAAGGGTATATAGATGCTTGGCAAAGGGTTTATGAAAAATAAAGGGTTTTCAATGATTCCGAATCAAGTGATTTGGGATGAAGATTTATCAAATGACGCAAAGCTATTATTTAGCTATTTGCGTAGCTTATCGGAAAAATACCGGACTTTACGAAATAAGACGCTGTTAATAAAGCTGGGGATTAGCTTAAATACTTTACAAAATTGCAAGGCCGAACTTATTAAATTTGGCTATTTAAAGGTAATTAGAAAGACTTCGGCTAATAAGTACGAACTAGCTATTCCTAATAAGGTAGTATTGCCATACCCAAATTTTGGGCAACCGATTACCCAAAAAATGGGTAGTATTAAGAAGAGTAATACTAATACTCAAAATACTAAATATATAAAAGGGTTTAAGAAATTAAAAGGTTTTAAGGGTTAGTTTAAATGTCTAATAGTTATCCGGTAACCCCCCTGCCTTACTATTTTAAAGGCAAGGAATTACAACCAACTAAAAACAATTCTTATACTTTTAAAGAAAAGGTTGAAATTTGTATTAAGCTAAATCAAGAATATAAAGCCGGAATCTTGTCCGTTGGAAAGTTGGTTTGGATTTGGGAAAATGGCCGTTTTGGTAAATTCACCGTTGAATGTATTATTGACGATATGCTAGAAAAAGAAATAATTAAGTTGAATCCTATTACCCTTGATAAGCGAAGATTTAGGGAAAAAAAGGGTTTTTTTGACTGGTAATTATGTAACAGTGTGTTGTATAAATACCACACATGCAACAACCCTTTCGCATGTTTTATTAAGTAGCTACTTTGTTGGAGGGCGGTTCTCTTTCCTTTCTTACCGCCCCCAACCCTAGAAAGGAATTAAAATTATGGTAGGAAGAAAAAGAAAATTAACCGATAAATTAGCTGAAAAGATTTTAGATTTAATAGCCGATGGTTTAACTATTAGACAAATATTTGAAAGGGAAGATATTCAATATACTTGGACAAGTTTCCGAAAAGAATTAGTAAGCGATTCAAACTTAATGGATAGATACCAAAAATCTAAAGAACTAGCTATTGATTTAGAATTGTCAAACTTGAAAGACAAAAGACTTGAACTTGAAGCAAAAATAGAATCCGGCGAAATAGACGGCAAGGCCGGTCAAAATTTAGTTAATCTTTATAAAATTATTGTAGCTTCAAGCCAATGGTCGGCTAGTAAGTTAGCAAGTAAAAAATATGGCAAACAAGCCGAAGTTTTAACGCTTAAAGGTTCACAAAACGAACCAATTAATATAAGTTGGAACAATAAATAAACTAAATTATGAATAAATATTGAATTAATTTATTATTTTTTATCTTTGCTTTGGTTTAAAAGTATTGATTTAATTGATAGTTTGCCATTTCTTGCACAAACAAAAAGCAGTTTATATATGTGAGGTGTTCTTGTTTTGTTCTTGAATGATTCTAATTAGCAACAAGAGAGCTGATAATCGCAGATTATCGGAAGTTTATTAATGATAATTCATAAGTTATCGTTAGTAATAATTTGGCCGTAATTGGTTCTATTTATTAAATCTGGGGGGTTTTGAGCGACCGGCTACCCAACACCGGCGACCGGCGTTTGATAAAAATGAATGGGTGGTATATATAAACAAAATGGATGACCTTATATTAAAAACAATAATTTTTATTATGAAAGATACTAAAACCAATAAACCGGTTGTAGTTTCACATTTTCAAGGATTCGATTCCGAACTAGAAGCACACAATTTTTCCGAATTTTTAAAAGAACAATTTATCCAACCGATTGAAAAAGAAGACCCTTATCCAAATGTAACCTTGCATTAGGGGGGTTTTGTTAAAATATGAAACAAATTGTAATTCCTTACTCACCTAGGGAAATCCAAAAATTTTTGCATCAAAAATGCGATGTCAACCGATTTAATGTTGTAATAGTTCATAGAAGAGGTGGTAAAACAGTCTTTGCTATAAACCATTTAATTAAGGCGGCCTTGACGAACAAAAACCCCTACCCAAGATACGCCTTTATTTCGCCATATAGATTGCAAGGGAAAAGCACCGCTTGGGATTACCTAAAGCAATTTTCGGCCGCCATACCTGGAACTAAATTTAACGAATCAGAATTAAGGGTTGATTTTTCCGTCAACAATAGCCGTATTCAAATTATTGGGGCGGAAAATAGTTCTGCCATAAGAGGGCAATACTTTGACGGAATTATTGTTGACGAAACACAAAATATATCGCCTGATTTGTTTGATACTATTTTACGACCTTGCTTATCCGACCGAAGAGGCTTCGCTATATTCATAGGTACGCCAATGGGTCGTAATTGGTTTTTTGATTTACATGAGAAAGCTAAATCGCAAAAGGATTGGTTCACATGCGTTTTCAAAGCTAGTCAAACTAAAATTATTCCAAAAGAAGAATTAGAAGCAGCAAAATTGGCGATGTCGCCGGAAAGTTACGAACAAGAATTTGAATGTTCATTTCAAGCCGGAATTAGCGGTTCTTATTTTGGTAGCATTATTGAAGAATTAGAACAAGAAAACCGAATACAAGATTTTGAAATTGACGAAAATCTACCGGTAGAAACTTGGTGGGATTTGGGCATGAATGACTCCACCGTAATTATATTTGCCCAAAGGCGTAGCAATGGTGAAGTTAGGATTGTGGATTGTTACGAAAATTCTAGTGAGGGGTTAGAGCATTATTTTAATGTTATAGACGATAAACCCTATACTTATTCAAAACATATAGCCCCTCATGATATTAGGGTAAGGGAAATAGGAACTAATAAATCAAGATGGGAAACCGCAAGGGAGATGGGAATGGAATTTGAAATCGCTCCAAAACTTTCAATAGAAGACGGAATAGAACAAGTTAGAAGATTATTACCAAAATGTTATTTTCATAAAAGTAATTGCAAAAAATTATTAGAAGCGTTAAAAAGCTATTGTAAGCGATGGGATGAAAAAAATAATTGTTTTAGGAATAAACCCTTACACAATTGGGCATCACATTTTTGCGATAGTTTCAGATACGGTGCTATTACCGAACCAATAGAAAGAACCAATTGGAAAAAACCGATTGAAGTCAATACAAGTTATATAGTTTAATATGGTAAAAAAACAAATTTCAATAAAAGAAGAAATTAACAAAAGAATGAAAGCGGAAACGCCTAAAACCAATTTTTTACAAATTGGACTTTCGCCTATTACACATTTAAGAAAAAAATTACATAAAAATCAAATTATAAAAGAATTAAAAAGTAGACCGGAAAATTTATCTCCGGCAAAAGTTAAATTAAAATAATGGCAAAAGAAACTCAAGATATAGAATTACAAGGTATATTAGGAAGCCAAATAAGAAATTCATTAGGTTATCTAGGCGGCGAATTATCTTCGCAAAGAAGAAAATCCATTGAATATTATTTAGGCGATAAACTTGGAACGGAAATAGATGGCCGTTCACAGGTGGTGTCAACTGATGTTTCGGATACTGTTGAAAGTATCTTGCCAAACCTATTAAGGGTATTTACTGCTTCCGATAAAGTTGTGCGTTGCGATCCGGTTACGGCGGAAGATATTGAAATTAGCGAACAAGCTACGGCATATTTAAATCATGTTTTTTATAAACAAAATGATGGCTTTTCATTGTTATATAATTTTTTCAAAGATGCATTAATTGAAAAAAATGGTTTTTTAAAAATTTATTGGGATGAAAGCGAAACAATAGAACATGAAACTTATAGAAATTTAACACCGGCTGAAAAAGAAGCATTAAACGATACCAAAGATGAAATAGAAGTTATTGAAGAAGAAACTATTGTTGACGAAGTTGTAAAAGAACAACAAGAAATGGCTAGACAACAAGCCGAACAACAAGGCGTAGATATTTCAAATGTAGAATTTCCTGATCCGGTTTTATATAATTGCAAAATTAAAAGAATTAGAAAACAAGGCCAAGTAAAAATAGAAAGCATACCACCGGAAGAATTTTTAATAGAAAGAAAAGCTAAAACAATTAAAGACGCTGATTTTGTTGCCCACAAAGTTTATATGTCAAGAAGCCAATTAATTGAAATGGGTTTTGACGAAGAAACAGTTAATAACCTACCGGCTTCACAAGACCAAAATTTTAATACCGAAGATGTTGCAAGAACAAGAAACATTGAAAGTTATAATTTAGATACGCCTACCGATAATTCTACGGCGAAGATACAAGTTTTTGAAACTTACATAAGATACGATTACGATAATGATGGCGTTGCCGAACTCCGAAAAATTATTTGTGCCGGAGAAGACGGACATTTTATTTTAGAAAATATGCCATGCGATAGTATTCCGTTTGTAACAATAACACCTATTCCAATGCCGCATAGATTTTACGGAAGAAGTATTTCCGAATTAGTAGAAGACATTCAATTAATGAAATCTACTGTTATGCGTCAACTTTTAGATAATATGTATCTTACAAATAATAATAGGGTTGCCATAATGGACGGAATGGTCAACATGGACGATTTATTGACTACTAGACCAGGCGGTGTTGTTAGAACTAAACAACCACCAAGCCAAGTTATGCAACCGCTTCAAGCACAACCTATTTCAAATCAAGCGTTTCCAATGTTAAGTTACTTGGATTCAGTTAGGGAAGTTAGAACCGGTATATCAAAACAAGTTCAAGGATTAGATCCAAATACTTTAAACGCAAAAACAGCAACAGGTGTTAATGCGTTAATGACACAAACACAAATGCGTTCGGAATTGATAGCTAGAGTGTTTGCTGAAACCGGCGTAAAAGATTTATTTAGAAAAATATTTGAACTAATGGTTAAGTACCAAGACAAACAACAAATAATTGAACTTAATAATACATACATTCCGGTTAAACCTACGGAATGGAAAGACAAATTTAACATAAATATAGTTGTTGGCTTGGGTACAGGTTCAAAAGAACAACAAATTATCATGCTAAACAATATTTTAGAAAGACAATTACAAGCATTTAATCTTCAAGGCGGTAAAGAAATGCCAATGGTTACATTAAAAAATATGTATAACACATTATCTAAAATAATTGAAAACGCAGGGCTTAAAAATGTGGACGCATACTTTGTAAATCCGGATATTGGCAAACAACAAATGCCACCTCCACAACCACCTCCATTAACACCTATTGAAAAAATAGAATTTACTAGAATTAATTCGGAAGAAAAACGAAAAGTTGCGGAACTTGAATTAGAAAGATTAGAATTACAACAAAAAATTCAAGAAATGCAATTGGACTTTGAAACTAAAATGAAAGAAATGGCCTTGAAGTACAATACACAAATTGATACAGCAAAAATTAAAGCCGAAGCCGATTTAGATAAGTTGATGGTAGCAGGAAATAGCAAGATACTTGAACAAGCCCAAAAATCTGCTAATATGCTTTCCCAACAAGTCAAAGGATTAGATGGAAACGAAAGACCAGACGCTCAGGGAAACGGAAGTAAGCCGCTCCCAACAAGCGAAACAATTACTGGACAATAAACTTTTTCAAGAGGCCACAAAAACTCTTAAAAAAATTTATTCCGAAGCCCTTTTAGAAAAAACAGGGGCTAAAGAAAGCGAAACAAGGGAGAAACTTTGGATCGCTTATAATGTTGTTGGTAAAGTAGAACAACATTTAAAAAGTATTCTTGAAACCGGTAAATTAGCGGAAAAACAATTAGAAGAATTTCGCAAAACCGAAAAAGAAAAAAAATTTTAACCAAACAAGGTTAAAATAAGCCAAGTCAAACGACAGCTTAACAATAGGAGATGACTTTATGTCAGATACAAACCCATTACTGAATAATTTTTCAGTACAAGGTGCTGCAAAATCTATTGAGGGAATATTAGACCCTAATACGGCAACTATCAAACCTCAAAAAGAAGCAACACAGGTTGAACCAAAAGAAACCGAAGCGAAAGCCGAAGACAATCAAGAAGTTCAACCACAACCAGAAGCTCAACAAGAAGAAATTCAAGAAGCTCCTGTAGAAGAAGAAGCTCCAGAAGAGAGTGCTCTTAAAGAACAAGAAACAGATTTACACCAAGTTATTGTTAATGGTGAAAAAATTGATGTTGACCTTGATGAATTAAAAGCAGGTTATCAAAAGGATGCCGATTACAGACGAAAAACAGAAGAATTAGCTTTATCAAAAAGAGAGCTAAAATCGGAAGAAGATCGTTTGAAAAACCAGTATTCGACCAAGTTGGACGATTTAAATTCACTTGTGTTGACTTTGAATGCTGAAATAAACAACGATATGAGTTCTAAAGAACTTGACCAATTATGGGAAGAAGACCCAACGGAAGCGGCGAAGCTAGACCGTAAGATACGAAGAAGAAAAGAAACTATTACTTCGGCTCAACGGAAATTAAGAGAACATCAAACTTCGCAATTTCAAGATTTGGTATCTAAAGAAAAGCAACGGATTGCTTTAAAATATCCTGAGCTTTACGATCCTGTTAAAGGCCATACTTTAAGAACTAATATGACGAATTATTTATTGGGCAAAGGTTTTAATCAAAACGAAATAAGTTCAATTTATGATTCAAGACAGTTTGACATCATAGTAGAAGCTATGAATTACCAAACTAACAAAAAGTTGAAACCAACTTTAGTTAATAAAAAAGTCAAGCCGTCAAAAGTTGTAAAATCAGGTGTCAAAACAACTAAAGAAGAACTTAACTCCCAAGATAGGTTGAATAAATTTAAATCGCTTAAAAAATCTGGTTCAGCAAAAGATGCTACGGATTTGTTATTGCGATACATTTAACAACAACTTAACAAATAGGAGAAGAAAATGGCTGTATTTCAAACTTACCAAACAGTCGGCATAAGAGAAGATTTGGCGGACATCATTTATTCGATTTCCCCAACTGAAACACCTTTTATGTCAGGAGTTGCTAAAGCTAGAGCAACTAACACTTCCCACCAATGGCAAACTGATGCGTTGGCTGCAGTTGCAGCAAACCATGCTGTTGAGGGAGCTGATATTTCTTACGGAACTATGTCAGCAACAACTAAAGAAGAAAACCACACTCAAATATCTACAAAAGGTGTGCAAGTTTCTGGAACAAACGAAGCCGTAACTTCAGCTGGAAGAGCTAATGAATTAGCTTACCAAGTTGCTAAAGCAGCAAAAGAATTAAAAAGAGATATGGAAACAGCTCTTTTATCTAATGT
>TARA_R100001463_G_scaffold16888_8_pt1 | contig 25036 bp, 24 predicted proteins | sample TARA_R100001463 | Tara Oceans TARA_R100001463 (sample SAMEA2622242) | marine metagenome | biome: marine biome (ENVO:00000447); feature: deep chlorophyll maximum layer (ENVO:xxxxxxxx); material: "saline water (ENVO:00002010), including plankton (ENVO:xxxxxxxx)" | depth 40 m
TACTAATTCAGGCGACATTTCAGTTTTTGAATGAGCTATATCACCACCGATATAAACTACAGCATTATCTTTATGTTTTTTTACTTCCTCGTAAGTGCGTTCAAATACTTCCTCATACTCCTTATGTCGCTTGAGGTTTCGGATTTGTATATCCGAAATATGATGAATGTATTTTAACTTACGAAAAGGTACTTTAACAACATTTTCTTTAATCAAGTATTATCCTTTAAGAATTTTCTAACTTCTTTAATTTTTTTATTTGGTACAACTATATCCCAAGCAGTTTCTTCAACGAGTCCACCATTTTCATAGTATATCGTGCTGCGTTCCAAACCAAAATTAGTAACAAGTTTTTCACAAATTCCGTCATCACTAACGTGTACTTTCCACTCTTCATCATTATATTTCCATATATTTCTTTGACTTGCCATTTAATTTCATCCTAATTAAATCTGAAAAAGATGTAGTTTGAGAATCTTTAATCAAATGGGTGACTTTTTCAAATCCCATATCAGATGGGTCTTTGTCTTTAAGCCTTACCATTTTGACATCAATACCATTTCTCATAAGTACATCTGTCATTTTGATAGAATCCCAATAAGCATCACTATCTAGTAATATATATATCTTACGAACTCTTTTTTCAAATATTTCTTTCATAAGGATTTTTGGTATCGTTTTACCAAATAAAGGTATTACGTTTCTTTTTACTGCGATGGCGTCAAATACACCCTCGCATAAAATTATCGGTTCATTCCAATTTATAAATAATTCGAACCCGATTACATTTTTTGATACAGGTGGATTTTTATATTTCATACCACCATCAAAAATACTTCTCGCGATAAAGTAATTCAATTCACCATTTTTATCGTATGAGGGTACAATGATTCTATCAGCATATAAACCATCTTCACAAAATCCAATATTATATCTTAGAATATCTATTGGGTGAATATTTCTTTTTTTAAGATGTGAAATAGCATGTCTTCTGGTAATTGAATTATTTGCTGCTGATAGTGAAATAAATTCCTTTGGTAAATTCAGTTTCTCTTTAATATTCTTTTTACTGACATACCTTTTTTTATCACCAACTATACCTGATAACTCATTATATTGTTCTCTTGTAGCATTAAGTTTTTTAAATAACTGAAATAGATTATGTCCACCTTGATTACTAACCCAACAATGCCATTTCTGAGTTTGTATATTGATTTGTAATTTAGGTTTATGATGTGATGTAAAAGGAGACCAATACATATACTCATCGGCTTTCTTTAATCTTCTACCGTGATTTCCTATTACTCTATTTAGAAGGTTTACTATTTTCATTTATTAATTCTATAAATTTTTCTATGTTAATTACAGCGTATGTTTTACTTCTGTTTCTTTTAAATATCAATACAGGATCGTAATCACCACTATTTTCTTCAGCTTGTTTCAATGAATCCCATATGTTTATCTTTTCTTGATTCTTACATTCAAATGAATACGGTATAAGTTTTCTTGCAGCTGGTGATAATTTTATATCTTCACCAGTTTCTCCCATAATAGCTGAACGGATATCATCCTCTTCAAGTTCAACAAAGGATTCTAGTAATAAATCTTTAATATTATTTTGAAGCCTTTTGCCTTTGTTTTTAGCGCTTCTTGTTTTCATATTGCTTTATTGCTATTGCTTATTAGTATTATTATTATTGCTTATTATTAAATGCTTAAATTTTAATTGGCTTACAGGCGTAAAAATCTTAATAAAAAACCTATCAGATTTTTTCATAACCAAATAAAATGTTAACATTATTAATATATATAAAGTAATTATCTCAAATACAAATTTATTTTACAACCACTTTGATAATTCTTTTCTTGCAAACCTTTCTGCTTTTTCTTCCCACTTATTATCATCGTGTGGATCTAATCCATCGTAAGCAGCCATTGTACCTGCTTGTGTATATTTCTTCATAAACTTTTTTACACCTAATCTTTTTGCATCTAATGCATGTCCTATCTCATGAAGTATAGTTAATAAAAAATCCTTTACAGTTTTGTAATTAGGTCTAAGAGTAACTGTATCAGTTTCAGGCTTATACTCTCCAAAGTTTTTACCCCTACCCATCTTTACTTTAGATTTTAAGCCATATGACCTTACTAATTGCTTAGCAATCTCCATATAATCAACCCTCTCAGAAACTAGAAAGGAATGCTCCATCATTTTTTTAAATTTACCCATTATGCATCAAACCTTATCACTATACTTAAATCTAAATCTTTTTCATTTTTTATAGGTGCGGATAAGGAACCAATTGCGACTAATTGATTAAAATCATTATACAAACCAACTTTTGTTATATAAGGTCTAAAATCGGAATGAGTGACAAAGTTTTCATATCTAGTAGCTGCATCATAAGAATGTTTATATGAACCACTTTTAAATTTTGCATCACCAGGTGGAAATAAAGTCCAACTATCTGAACCTGATACTGAAATACTACCACTTCTACCTAAAGTAGCTGATATGTTTGAAGTACCGTTAAATTCATTTTGTCCAATGATACATGTATATTCATGTTCATAAATGGTTTGTGTTGCTTTGTATTTTAGTGAGTAACCATCATTACCTCTTTTTTGTGCTACATCAACATAACGACTTCCAGTATCAGTTATTACAATGACTCCATGATCGTAAAATATATTACCTACTACCGAGCCTGTAGTTTGAGTAAGTTTAGAAAAATCAAATCTACCATTTTCTAAAGAACCACTTTTGAATGATGCGTAAGATTGTGAAAATTGATTATCATAAATATTACCATCACCATCGTCTTTAAGAAGTACAGTAGATGCAGTTGAATCATCAGTTAATTCAATAGAACCTGGTCTTATTCTTTCTCCAAATAGTGTTTGGGGAATTGATATTACTGAAGCTGATGTATGTAAAAACCTAAACTGATTTTGGGAATTAGAACCAAAGTTATCAAAAGGATTTATTTGTGATAAAGTTCTTTTTGTGTTACCACTTTTTTGTTTATAATACAAATTATTTATTAGAAACCAAGATGGTAAGTGAAAAAATGATGCTGACGGAAATACAGTAACTCCTCCAGCACTTGATGCTGTGTTGTAATTACTTGTACTACCACTTATTGCTCTAAAATTATAAACTTGACTACCACTATCCGTATTTGTGACAGTAAACTCTTTATAAGCTTTAAATGGTGTTATACTTATATCGCCTGGGTCTAGTCGTTTGAACATGACCTATATCTCCCAGCTTAGAAGTCTAATTTGACTTTAATAAGAGCTTCTCTAGAAAAAGATTTCAATAGTGGTTTACTTAACTTAGCGATAGCCAGTAACTCATTCGACTCATTATACAATCCTACCTGAGTTATAAAAGATCTAGGATTTTTAAAGTAGGATGGAACTGTAAATGAACCATCTGATGCTGTAGAAAAAGTTGGGTTAGAACTAAAGTTAAACTCTTGATTTCCTGCTCGTACAAAATAATGTTGAGATGTAATTACTTCCTCTCTTCTTGCTTGAAACTTTCCTGCAACTCTGATTCTCTCATAGAATTTATTATTATTATCACCGTTAGTATTACTTGCTGACACGTGACCAAGAGATGCAGATGTGTTCAATACAGGTCCGTTGAATACAAGTATACCTAAATCAGGATAAAATAATCCATAAGCACCACCTTCTTGTGATGTAGCAGCTGTTTTAATTACCGCAGTTCCAGTTGCAATTGAACCACTAACAATATTAAATACTCTACCACCCTGATTTACAACGGGATTTGTTGTCGCACCACTATCGTCAATAAATTTTAATTTTGTATTACCACTTCCACTTATATGTAACTCCCAATTACCCGGATCCATTTTTTCTCTTAAAAACTCTCTAGCAACTGATATAGCAAAAACAAATTTTGGTTTAATGTGAGTACCAGTTCCTGCAAAAGTAAATTGCCTTTCATTTGGTCCTAATAATGTATTGGATAATTGTCTGTATATTGCTGCGGATGCTCTTAATCCATCAACACCAAGTGTTCCTTTCGAACCACTTCCATTAAGGTGTCCGTATGCTATTGAGAATTGTGCTTTAGCAGTTGTAGTTGTCTGTGGATTAGTTCCGTACATATCGAAGTAATGAGTTCCACTACTACCAGACTGAGTTGATGATGTGAAAAATGAAGTTAGAGTTCCAGCTCCATTTTCCCACATACCGGAAGATACGGTATCTTTGATATTTGATATCACATCATTATTTTGGTCGAATACTTTATATACTGACATATTTTACTCCTTAATCAATCGCTACAGTTGCCTGTGTGATTCTTACTTTATTTGTAATTGTTATCGATGTAGTTGCACCTGTATCATTTCCGATTACAGTAAGTTGTGTTGCTTTACCACCAGTTGGTGTACCAGCACCTAATCCTATTACGGATATTCTGACACTATTTGCGACTAATGTCTTACTGTTTGGTGCATCATCTTCACCTAAGAAAAATGGTGTGGAAGCACCTGGTGCACCTGCTCCAGCTCCACTAGCTATTTCCATACCCACAATTGACTGGTCGTGTAGTATAAATGTATAACTATTATCCGCAACATTTGCTGTGACTCCATTGACTACTACAGGTGGTTGATTCAACCCACCGCTTTGTGTAAATGTTACTGATGATGGATTCAAAGTTAAGACAGGCATTTTAGAAGTGTTTTTCGGTAGCGTTACCAATTTGTATCTCATAACGTGATTTTCATCAGGTAATGCTTCTAATAGTGGCATGTTTTCAATAACCTTACCATAGAAATCTGTTCCGTTAGGATGAGTTACATCCCAAAGTTTGTAATCCACTTCGTCATCTGCTAACGCAAATTTGGTGATGTTAAATGCACTTGTACCTTGTGCTAATAATTCACGACCTTTTTTTGTTAATATGGCATCGACTGTGATGGTCGTATTGTTTAGAAATCCCATAATTTACTCCTAAGATATGTTTTTTTTAAATATTTGAAGTCATATATAAATATAAACAATTCTAATTTTTGTTATTATTTATTATAACTCTTTCCATTGCCTTTTCCCTGACCTTTATCTTTCGAACCTTTAATACCTTTATTAGATTTATCATTCTTTAGATTGTCTGGAACTATACCCTTTTCAAAGTAATTCTTTGCTTCAAGTGGCGTCATTTGTATAGGTTGTGTACTATCCTCTCCGGTTGCTTTAGATTGAAGTTTTTCTCCTCCCTTTTCTTTAGAACCTACTTGTTTAAAATCAGGTACCAATCCATCACCAGTTTTTAAAGTAGAATCACCACCTTTCTGAGTAACTAGTTTAGTTGGAGAAGTTATTACAATTTCAATTGGTGAACCGCCATCTACAGTTGAATCTTCCGTATTTTTCACACCCGCATAATATGAATTGAATTTTGCTAATGATTCATCTGCTAGATTATCTATATCAATATTTTCAAAGGATGATGAATTAGCAATACCTGCTAATTGATTTGATATAGAACTGTAAATTTTCTTTATTTTTTGATTTCTACCATAAACACGTGAACCACTTATTATAGGTTGAAATACCTCTTTGGGCTTGTCATCACCTGATTTTATAGAAGCAGATACATAAGAACCACTACCAAATTGTTGCCAAATACTTAAATCAAAGTTATTGTTTTTAAAATCACTTAAAGTTCCTTCAAAGGTATCGTAACTTCCTGTAAAATTAAAACTCATTGAACCAGTTTCATAACTATTTATTGGAATTTCACCAATATATGAATTAAATGAAGAAACAGTAACTCCTGCATTATATGAAGAAGTTACCGATATTACACTATCAGTTAGATTTATAGATGATGTAAATGATAAATCCTCAAATGTTGGATTCTTACCCATAACTACTTTAGGTCTTTCAAATATATTTGGTTCAACAAGTACACCAACGTTTGATTTTGCCCTAGCAGGAATCATTTTTTTAAGTTGAGGAAATAAAGATTGGTCATAAAACTTCAACAATCTAATATAATCCCAAAAGCTGTTTGGAGAATTATATTTTTTCCAATATGAATCTGATGTAAGTTTTAGTCCTCTGTAGCTTAATTCTTTTGTATCTCTTGGATCACCTAAGAAATTATCAAAGTTCAAATCTCCAACAGAATTAATTATATCATTATTAATCACATCGGTTGGTGCAAAGAATATTCCTACTTTGTTAGAATCGTTGGGTGCACTGTCATAAGCACTTTTTGTCGCTCTCTTTTTATACTGTAATACCTCACCTTCTTTGATGGAATTACTTTCTATACGAACTTTATTTGTTACTCTTCTTAACGCACCGATACTTGGTATGTGAGTTTTTGTTTCGTCAACTACATTGGAATAAAAATTACCTGTAAAACCATTATGAGAACCAGATGTAGTTGGTGTTGCTGTGGAACTTACATCTCTAATACCTACCGTATCAGTTGCTAAATTTTTATCATCGTTAAAAGAATATCTTAAAACTAAATTTTGATAAGAAGAGGTTTGGTGATTACCCTCATAAGCTTTTGGGTTAGATATATGATTTTTAAAATGTTTTACACCAAGAGTTTCAGTCCAATGTCTATATTCCATAACTGAGCCGCTAAGCCTTAAACCCACATTTGATAAATCAGTATTACCACCAATAAATATATTTCCATCATCTGCATAAGTTTTATTAAAAGATGACGAAGCAGCTATATCAGTTGACATTGTTACTGCTGAAAAATATTGTATCTTACTTCTACTAGCATCGTATTTACCAACTGATAATTCAAATGATTGTGATATATTAGATGCATCAGAACCTGAAGTTCTTCTTAACATTACAGAATAGAAATCACCATCATAAATAGGTAACATGGATGATGAAATTTCTTTCAATCCATCAGAACCACTTAATTGAAAACTTACATGTCCTTTATTATCAACAGAGTTATTATCCTTTAATCTGATGTAAAAGCTCGAAGATGGATTTGCAGATTTCTTTTCTACTAATATTTGATTTGATCCTGTTGTTGCCTTAAATCTAAATTCTATAGTATCGGGCTTTCTTTCCGTACCAGTGAGACTTCCAGTCCAAGGTGTTTTTACAAATTGTCCACCTCTAAAATCTAACGCTTTAGTAAACTTACGACTTATTTCAAATTGTGGGGTATCGCTGTTTGGTACATTAGGACCACCATACTCCTTTACTCTGAGAATAGTTGATGGTATTCCATATACATTTATCAAACCCTTTAATGCTTTAACAGTTCCTTTATGCTTTAAAAAGAATGGCATATTATTTATAATACGACTCCATATTTCACGAGACATATCTTTTTCTGCTATAGCTGAGTAATCAGAGTAGCTGGAACCTGTTACTTCTGCACCCGTTGCATATCTTGGTAAAGATACTAAATCAGTTCCATCACTAAGAGTCCAACCCAATGACTTTCCAACCTCATATAATAAATCTTTTGAGATACCTTGATCTAGACTTTCTCTTCTATCAAACACATCCCCCATAGCTTTTATATATAACCAAATTTCATCAAAGTGGTGTCCTAACATATCCGTAAACTTTAAGTAAAGGTCATTGTTAGTATCAACTCTAACATGCTCGGGTAATAAGGAGCTTAATTTATTTAAATTTTCTTCATCATAGAGTGATGCGGATTTTAATGAGTTATTATACCAATTTTTTGCTTGTGAAGATGTGGTGTGTGCTAAAACATAAGGACTTCTTACCGTACCAGTACCACTTGATTTAGGCCAAGCATTATCGTGAAATACCCCCAACGAACTAGAGATATAAGAAGAGCTTTCGAAATACATAAAACTTTCAAAACCATCAAAATTATTCTTAACCTCTTTGATTAATCCTTCCCATTTTCTCATATCTTTTAATGAGCCACTAATACTTTCAAGAGAACCGCTTTGAGTATTATATGATTCAATGAGTTCTAATTTATATTTAAAATTCTCTAACCTTTTCTCTACAGAACCAAAATTTGTAAAATTTTTGTATTGAGTATAATCGACATTTATATCTGCACTGTCAAAGCTTTGTGATATAAATTGACTTTTCAATTTTTCTGATATATTCGTATCAGCAGTTAATATTTCTGATTCTGATTTAAATTGAGTGGTTCTTCTAACTATACCGCTATCCAAATTACCCAAATCAGGACTCTTTAATACTCTGTCACCAGTTTCTTCTGGAATAAAATCAATAACCCTCATTCTTTCTACAGCAGGTTCTACCATCTCTTTTACAACAGTTATTTCATCAAATCTCTTTACACTCTCAGGTAATGGTTGATATAATTTGAATACCAATCCATGTGGATATTCTATAATTGATTGTCTATCTTGTCTGAAGTTGGTTGTGAGGAAAAAACTATTTTCTAACTTTATATAAGTTCTTAATTCTCGCGGATTAAAAATTAGATATTCAGTTTGATAGGATAGATACACTCCCTCATTATTTGTACCATCATAAACTGCTTCTACAGGATTATCATCATCACTAAGTTCTATTGCTGCTTCCTGAAAGGTTTTGTTTGTGGTAATTATCAAGCCATTATCACTTACAGTTTTTATTTGTGCGACGTAAGGTTTAAGTATCTGTTTTGTGGTTGATTGCTGTGTAAATTCAAATTTAACCTCTACATTATCAATCCAACTTATACCGAATGTATTGGTATCAGTAAAATCATGTCCTTCAAAATTCAAAGACCACGCACTGGTAGCATTTAATATCCAATCTTCTCTTACTGGAATTGAAACCGTAAAACTTTCCCATTCATTAGATTTAGTAGTTCTTATAGGCGGTTCTGCTGGTCTTGTAGATGAGAATGCAATAGGTATTACACCTTGATATTCCCAACCGGAATCTACAGTACCGCTCCACCTCCAAAATTCTTCAGGTGATAATGTACCAATTCTTCGAGGATCTGCACTGTAATCAAATTCTGGTTGAACTGTGCTATCTGAGTAAACTGCATTCGGATTAAAGTTTATCGCAGAAGGGTTCAGAACTCCAAACTCCAATGGTTGTCCACCATCAGGACCTGTACGTTGTACAATACCCGCACCTAAAAATATATCATTGATATTAAAATTTGTTTCTATTCTATTAGCTACTAAAAGACCTGGTGAAATTTCATCTGTTCCAGTTTTCTTTACAAGCTGCTGTTCGTTAAACTTTATATGATGAAATTTTGACCAGTAATGAAGTTGCTCATCATCATCCTCATTACCGACTGGTATACCATACATTTCAAAACAAACCTGAGGTTCACCTTCTGTCAGCCAAAGGTTAAATTCGTCATTTTCAGAAATGTTGTCAGGTGATTCAAAAAATTTAAATTCTGCAGATTGTACAGAGTTAGCTGGATTTAAAAAATGTTTCGATGTAGAAGTTTTTCGTACAAACACCTTACTTCCAACTAAGAAGAAAAAATCAAATCGATAGGATTTATCAGGCCTGGTTCTAAGTGTTACTTCACAACGATTACCGAGATTCTGCATGGAGTTGTTCAATACTTCTCCACCAGAAAGATTTTCTATAGCTTTTATTTCTATTTTATATGTAAAATCCGTATCTCTATATAAGTTTGCAATCTTATTAGATTTATTCGTACCTAAACCATCATTATAACAAATTACATAGCCCGATGGTGTATCTTCTGGTTGAGTTAACTTTCTATCCCTAGTTATAGACTGAATGAAACCACCGTTGGCAAATATGAGATAATCCAAAGTTTTACCGTTAACATCTACTACACCATCACCTTCTTCATTGATATTAAGCTTAATCGAACCATATGATGTCATACCAGAAGAATATGTTGATGTAAGAAAAAATTCAGTAAATGTGTAATGCCTTACCCCACTATCAGTACCCGCACTTGGAGTTACCTCCCAAAGTAAATCATCCTTTACTAATATTGCTCGTGCACTTGAACCGCCTCCACCTACAAAACCGGTAACCCAACCAGCATTTTGTCCAATTTGGGTGGTTCTTTCAAAAACAGGAACTCCCACATTTTCTTGTTGGTAAATACTTTTATTAACTGCATTAGGAAATTCGCTCGAATTAACCGTACCAGGTGTGGCTTCAGGTAATGACCACCCACCACCGGTATTAGGAGACCAAGAAATAGCTACACCATCCCAAACCCACTGTCCTTCCGGACTTACTAAACCATTAAATAAATTAAAACCTGAATAATCTGAATTGACAATCCACGAAACTGATAAGCTACTACCTGAGCCTTCAACAGCTTCAACTTTCCAAAAACCAACTCCTCCGAAAATTGTATCGGCTGTTGTCATACCTATATGTAAAGGTCCGTTAATACCTATGGATATTGCATTTGCTTGTTGAACATCCAAATCAAAATATTCAACTATACCATTGAGATTACTAGGCGGTTCAGGTTCCACACCCGAAAGGTCTCCTGGTCCGATAAAACCATCAGGTATAGATGGTACTTCTTCATCAATATCTGGTGCATCTGGATCATAGAAACCATTAGGTGGATTGGTTGGCTTAGGTTCGGTTAATGGTTCATTAGGATATCTCGCAGTTACCCTTAATGGTTTATTTATAACTGTACTTTTTACATCAAAGGTTACTAATATATTATCACCGTGACTTACATTGAATGCCTCCAAGCTATCAAAGTATTGTTGTTGTATTAATAATGGTCGATGCGGATTTCCTGCTGGCCAATCTTCTATGGTTTGCTCGAAGGTTTGGTTAATATCTGGAAATTTCATACATATTCCACCGCCCTTACCTTCACCTTGCACCCAATGTGCAAAGTATCCTAAGCCTATTGTAGCACCCCATATGGAAGTTGGTTTATTAAGGTAACCTAAAAAACCGTTACTCCAATCTTGAACTTGTATTGCTTTACTGTGAAGATTTGTATCCCATTGAAATTCATCGCCTAATTTCTTTACATCGCCTAAATCACTTATGACTGTAAGCTCTCCACCGCCATTTTTTGCGATGTCATCGCTTTTAGGTGTTATTAAAATTTCATCAACTAAAAACACATCATTTATCTGTACGGTTCCATCAATCATTCGTGGTGTGAATACGAAGTCATCAATCATCGGGTTAATTTGTATGGTATTCGTATCATTTAAATCACCATCATCTGCCACAAATTCTATTACTGAACCTGGCATAGAAATAGACTTTCTTAATTGTTCGCCTAATCTGAAAAAATCTTCCTTATAGTTTAATCCATCAAAATTTTGAGCTCTTAACCTAACTTCAGTTCTTGAAGGTGATATCTCGTCAATTTGATATTTTAAATTCTTTACCTGTAACTCTTGACCTCTTTCAAAAAAATCACCGTTAACATTTAGTTTTTCATAAACCAACCCTTCATCTGTAATTTCTATATTTTCATAATCCTCCCATATCATAAATTTACCATCTTCTGCATTAGGAACTGTTCGAATTAGAATTGTCGTATCATCACCAGCTAATCTTCTGAAAAATCTATATGTAACATTATATGTACCAGAGGTAATTTCAGAGTCTTTGAATTGTTGTGGGGGCTGTAGTAATAAATTTCCATTTTCCTGCAAGTTTATTTGGCTATAAGGAATGTTTCTATATTCTATTACATTTCCATTTATATCTGTAAGCTGGAAAAATATAAAATCACGACTTTCTCTACTACCGAATATACCATTTTCATATGGCTTGTTACCGATTCTTATTTTATTACCAGCAGATAATAAATCCTTATCACTTTGTTTTAAGTTACTTGCCATTATAATTCCGTTATGTTTCTGTTAATAACTTCATCTAATATATCTTCATTTATTTTGAATTGTTCTACTTCAACTGTTTTTACATAAGATGTGGTTTCATCTTCATATAACTCACCTGTATATGGATTCTCAAATAGTAGTATTGTGTTATCCTTATCCCTTACTAAAAGACTCCCATCATTCTCACCACCGCTATCAAGAAATGCGGTTTGATATAGTGCCCTTTGCTGTTCGTATCTCTGTTCATCTTCATTGATTAGATTCTGATAGTATTCATTTTTTTGAAGCTCTTCTTGTGTATATGGCATATCATCTCACCACTTTGAATAAATAATCTTCATCGTAGAAATTTACAACTTCATCAACTGTATTACTGCCACTAACCACTTTAAATTCAAATTTGTAATATCTTTCTGATTGAAATCCGTTCATCCACAGATTAAAGTAATTACCTGTAGAATCACAGCTGATTAATGAACCTGTACCGTATGGTACAATAACTTCTTCTGTATCTGCATCTCTAACAGAATAGTATGCCCCATCACCACCTATGCTTTGAACACTTCCACTTGGTAAATACTTTACAGTTAAAAATTCTGATGATGTATTTGACGCTGAACGAGTGGGGTATCTACCTCTACCTACTAATCTAAATTTTACTTTCGAATTTTCTTTATATGTTTTTCTTATATTCTTCATATAGATAACCGTATCTTCTAATTCTGTTGAATTTAGAGGAGATAGAGAACCTGTATTCCATTTTGTATCGTACCACTCAACTTCTAACTTTGGTGGATAGATTGTATTTGTTTGTCTTGAAAAAAATGAAAAGTTACCCAATCTATCATTACTACCCTCATCGGTATTTATATCTAAATTACCAACACTACCACTTCTTTTTAGAATAAAGCCATCATTTGGTCTTGTACTTCCTAACCATTTATTTACAATTGGTGTCACGTCCATACGAACATCTCTCGTTGCAAATGTGAATGATTGAGATGCATAAACATCATCAAACCAAGTTCCACCTGAAGCAGATATGGAACCTGTCCATAGAGTAGCAGCTGTCTGACCATCCCTAAACCTCCAGCTACATCCTTCCTCCGTAAGTGGACTGTCTGCAGAAAAGCCTTCACCAACCACCCAACTCTGACTCACAGCATAAGCATATAATGATTGAGTATAAGATAAGTTAGTAGGATTTGCGTCATATAGATTTAAATAAAATCTTGCAGAATCAGAATCGATTGTTCCCCTAACCATAGAATTAGATATTTCATTTAAATCAAATTGAATCAGTACACGAGAAACTTTAGGATTTTTACCTGAAGCATTTAAATCTTTTCTTACTTCTAAAATCTCATCTAAACCAGTATTTTTACTAGCACTCATTTGAAATATTGTCGTATCTTTTTCTGGAAAAATAAAATAATGCATTAGTTACCTCCCGCTGAGCTTCCTACAACCCTTCCTTCAATATCTACATTAGGAAATTTTAACTCAAAACAACTTGGATCTAATGAAGGATAGATTACACCCTCTTTTGTCGCAGAATTCAAATCGTAAATATTACCTGAATATCCTTGTGATGACAAAACTTTATTTGTAATCAACACCGGTAATTGATTCGGATTATTTTCTTCTGGTGGTACAACTGCTGACACACCTTCCACTAAAGAAATCTGATAGGCTAAATCTGCTAATATTATAGGTTGTCCTATTTGCCATTTATCTGTATTGAAAAAGGTTCTAACTCTCTGTATTGCTTTCAAAACTACTTCTTCACCATTATAACCAACTTTTGTCAATATATTAAATTTTACACCTATGTTAATTACGAAAGCATCTTTAATATTTATTGCATCAGTTACCATTCTAAATTGTGTAAGGTAAGTTTGTATATTTTCTTTAATAGCTTGATTAACTTGAGTTAATTTTTTATTTGCATCAAATCCTAAAACATAAAGATTAACCGCTAGTGGATTCATAATCCTACTATCAGAATTTGCATCACCAGTATTAGTTGTGTCTAATTGGCTATCTTGAATTACGGAAACTTTTGCAATATTACCAAACTTTGGCGGTAAAGCATAAGTCCTTATTATGTAATCCTCTTTAGTAACAATTCTTTGCTGTGCTTGAAAATATGCTAATGTATTGTTTTTTACCTCGACTATACTTTCTGCACTTCTTCCACCTCTTGCGGGTGTTGGGTTGGTTACTGCTAAAGACGATCTTGTAGATGCAACTAACGCACTATTTAATCCTGTTGAGTCTAATTCAACATTTAAACTTTGAACTTTTGTAAGACTATTTGATGAAATATTATGACTAACACCACCACCGTGCCTGTATGTTAAGGTTAAGGTTGTATTAGATGGTGCCTGACCGTAGGCTTTGGTTTGTAGAAAGTTAGAAGGATCGAAAGCGACACCCAATTTAGATGGTGAACCAGGTAAAGTGGAACCAACTTCATCAGGATTGGGAACTATTTCTTCGTCAGGACTATCACTTACACCAGCACCGAATCTCAATTCAGTTTTATTATCTTCTCTGATAAAAGTTGTAAATCTTCTTGATGTTTTTAAAAGCTTTAGTAAATAAGGTGATGAATCAGAATACTGCGATAACTCAGGATCATTATCAGAAGTATTTTCCATATCTTCAAATACTGTATCTTGTGCTAGATATGGTACTTCGTACCAGCTATTACCATCACTATCGGTACACGATAATATTTCTGTAACATTTTCATTACTAAGACTAACCCTATCGTATTTTACAGCATTACCGAAAGTAAAAAAGTCTTGAGCAATATCACCACTATAAGCCCTTACAGATTTTTTAAGTAAATAACTAACAGGTACATCATCATTTGTTTCAAAAACAGAAATTTCTAACGGATCGTAGGATGATGAAAATTTAAAGTTACAATCTTCAGTTGTTGTGAACTTTACACCGGAAGTTGATTGTAACTCCATTCCAGTTTTAATATTCATTGAAAATCTTAAATCGGGATTAGTAACATAATTTGTACCTGTTCCACTACTAATTGCAGGTACTGTTTGAAAAACATCAACGTTAGCAACTGCAGGTGTTGATAGTTTTGGTTTATAACCAAAAGATTGTGCCATATTATAAACAGTTCTTTTTTCTTGTGCGAAGGCCATCAAAGATTCTTTAAATTGGTTATCTATATAATAAGAAAGCACGTCACCAACATATGAAGCCATTTCGATGAACATCATACCAGGTGAAGATTCATTGAAATCGTTATAATCTTTAGGAAAGTAAGTTTTAGCAAATTCAATTAAATTGGCTTTGAAGGATGTAAAATCCTTATTAAGATATCTGACTTCCTTTACTGAATTATTTTTAGGTGCTGAGTAAGGCATTTTAATCTCCTATTAACCTGGTGTTCCACCACCAGTATTTCCTTCGGTGTTAGCTTCCAAAGAAGGTAATTCTAATGTTACCTCTTCTAATGTCAATTGATTCTGTTGAATAGAAAAAATAATTCTTGGTTTTATTATATTACCTGTAAAAGAAAAGGTTATTTCTCTTATATTAACAAATGGTAAAAATTCTTTTATGCTTCCTCTTATGATTTCTTCAATACGATTTTCTAAATCTGTTCCTTCAGGTTCGAATAATACTAAGAACAAATCACTACCAAAATTTGGGTTACCCAATCTTTCTCCTCTTCGAGTTAGCAAAAGGTTTTTTATACTTGATTTAGTTTGTTCTAATAAAGTTTGAGTACGTTTGAACACACCTTGTTGGTGTCTACCTAAAGGTAGAGTTAATCCTATAAATGTATCTGGATCTAAATCTTTTTCAATTACGCTCATAATAATTTACCATCTTTCTTTTTTAATGCTGTCATCACACCTCTGTAATCCTTTGTAAGATTATCCATAACATCTTTAACAGCAGGATTATTAGGATCGACTCCGGCTGATTGTGCAGTTTGTATAGCGGATGCTTTTCTTCTACTTTCTGCATCACCCATCATATTTCCATAACCCAACATTTCTGTCATTCTGTTAGTGTCATAAGGTTTACCACTCATAGTTGGATATTCTTCCATTCCACTACTTTTTGTTTCATTGAGGGGTGTTGAGTTATTAAAGGTATTAGATTGCATCTTTTCAGATATTGCTTTTTTACCTTCACTTATAAGTATTTGATTAAGTTCTTTTTTAACTTCGGATTTAACTAATTCTCTAATCAAATTTACAAGTTTTTTTGTATCTGACATATTTAACTCCTGTTTAATATAAATATCTATTTTTTTAAAAGTTTGTTAAGCTGACTTAATAGCTTGTGTCTTTGTACTCTTCTCTAACTCAGCTGCTTCAGCCGGTGTGAAAAGATCCCGTCTAACTTCATTAACCGTATCGACAACATAATCTCTAGCTTGACCAATAGGTCCGGTTACATTCGCGAATGTACTTTCACCTGGACCTTCTAATCTTGACTGTCTTCTTGCACTGATTGCATTTCTTTTCGCGGTAATCTTTTCCTGTTGCTTTCTTCTATTTTCTGTAATCAAATCAAATCTTCTTTTCTGAGCTTTTAAAGTATCGATAATTCTCTGCTTCCTAATACCAAATTCAACCTTAGTTGGTCCAAAAAGCTTTTCTACATCCTTTAGTTCAGCAATCTCCTCACCAAGCTTCTGACGTAATATTTTTAAACCAAAACTAATTGCAGCAGAAATTTTATCTAACGCTGACGCAATTCTTGAAGCCTTATCACTACTATCAGTTGTGATTTGAGCTGCTTCTGCTGTTTTTCTAGCTCGCTTAACATTAGTTCTAATAGTCTGTATATCTTCATAGGTATCATAGGCTAAGTTAGCAGCTTCTTGATACTCTATGAATAAAGCACTTCTTTCTTGATACAAATCGATATTATCTTCTAAAGGTACTATAATTCTATTGTAAATATTTAAATCTATTTTATCAAATTCTTCTGATGCTCTTTTAGTAATTTCTTTTCTTGCAAGATCTGCTAATATACCCATAATTCAGTCCTAATCTATGAAAACTTTTTTGCTAGCTATCGATTCTAATTTATCTTTTAATCCTTTTAATTTTTGCACACCCCCTATTGCTTTAATATTAGGATCTGTTTCCACAAAACTAAATGTCGCTGAAACTATATCTATAAACTCTGATAAAAAGGATGATAAAGTAGAGTATTTTACGACAGGATCGACAGTTGTTGTGGGGTCTTTTGTACCCAATCTAATTGTACCATTTACACCCGATGATATAAAAACATCATTTACTGCACCCAATCTGATTTGGTCTGCGGAAGATAAAATTATATCATCCTGTTTTGTATTAAATAATATCTCGTCTGAATTTATGATTATCAAATCACCTTGTAAAAAATCTTCTTCTCCATCATCATAAGATTTAACAATACCAGCTTTAACATCACTTGATCGTAAGGTAATTGATGAACCAATACTATTTATATCGTGATAATGTGGAAACATTGAATCCTTTATTTTTAGTCCATTTTGTATAGTATCGCTACTCTGATTATTACCTATTATAATATATGGAAAGGATGGTAATCCGTTTTCTTCTATATCACCACCGAAATTCATATAGTTACCATATCTACCTTGAATAGTTGTATCACCAGGTCCTGTAAAAAGTGGTCTGTTTAAAAATGTTAATTTTGGAAATACTAACGATTCCCCAACAACTATCTTTTCTCTGTTATTATCAACCTTTCCCATAGAAGCAAGTGGAAAAGAATAGTAGTATCTACCGCTATATTCTGATATTATAACCTTTTCATCTGATAGTGGTGCACAATTAAAATGAGAACACAATGGTTGAACTCCTTTTATTTCTTCACCGTTATGAATCATAATTGCATCTAAAGTTCCTATTTGATTCCAGTCACGTGTCTTATCACCATTCGGCTTGACTATAATATCTAAATCATCTTCAACTCTGTAAATCTTCGTAACTCTTGCCTCTACTAGTTCGTAAAATTCTGATGTCTTACTTACAGAGTTAACGTATGCTATCATTTGGTCATAACTCACCAATCCCGACTTATCTCTAATGGGTGTTGGTAAATCAGGACTTACTTGTCTATATACTTTAGGTTTGCTCATAATTTGTTTTATTCTCTATTTCATCGGAATATTTTTGTACATCATCAGCAACATCATTTACCGCTGACATTAGTTGTTCCTTTTCCGCTTCGGTTAAACCAAACTCATCCTCTGCCCCACCTTTGTTTTCCGATGCAATCATACGCTGAACAATACCTGCCATTTTAACAAGCTGATCGTCGTTTTTAACATTTATTTCTAAATATTCTTTTAACATTGGAATGATTTGAACTGCAGTATCACCATCTTTTATAAAACCAACAACTTCTTTCATCAATACTTCAAGTTGTTCTTTATTTTTTTCCGTATTACTGTAAATATCTTTGAAGACATCCGATAAAGTCTTGCCGTCAAAGATTTCGTATTTTATGCTCATTTTGAACTCCGATTATAAAAATATGCCTATATATAAATATTTTATAACTTTGTTTTTAATAAATATATAGCTAATCGGAAAAGGTGTGTAAAAAAAGAGGGGATTTTACTCCCCTCAGTTATCAGTCCGTTTTTATTAGTGAGCCTGTGTGACTCACATCAACCATCCCGTATTTATAAAACTCGTGTTTCAACCTATCATTATACTTTTTCATCACATTTACTATGCGAGTGATATGTTGAGTATTTGAGCCTGTCATCTCTCTAATCAGAATATAGAGAGCTTTTTTGTTGAAGTTTTCAATATTTTCCTTCATCCTAAACATATGTAATACTGCATCAGCAACTTTTATGTCTTTCTGACGATGAAAGATATTAGTTAGATTGAGGTCCCAAAACCTACCTAACTCTTCAACAAATATACCTGTATTATACTGTGCTTCTTTCTGAGCAGTTTCAGCAGCAGTATTTCTTTTATAATCCAAAACATCCATCTGAGAATGTATCTTTCCCATCTTGTAATTCTTATTGTTATTAAGAATCAGATAGTTTTTTGCCACAATACTAAAGTATGAGAAAGCTTTACCCTTACCTTCTTTAAACTTGTGCATATTCATAACTAAAAATGAAACAACCTCGTGTTTGACTTCTTCAGAAGATGTATCGAAGTAATAGAATTTAAAAGTATGAATTATGTTTTCACAGAGTTTATCAAACGCTGAACGTATGTGGTCATTATATATTTTATTTTTTAACCTAACATCATCCGTATTATTATATCGAATGATTGCAGCTTGAGTTCTTTCTGTAAAATAATATCTTGATGAACCTTTTTTTGCTTTTCTACCCATTTATCTCTTCTCCTCGAAGTTTGTCTAGTTGATTTATTGTTTCTTTTAATTGATTGAATATTACACCTGTTTCGTCATCTTCGGCAAAATATCCTTTGTAATCTATTTCTTTAACTTTATTATTTACGTCAATTGCACTATTCATAAAATTTGAAATCCAATCTTCCATAATTTCCATCTTTTTCATAGTATTCCACAATCCATACCAAGAAGCTACACACAAAATTGCCAATAATACAAGACTTATTTCTAAAATCATTCTTTATCTCCAAATAGTTCGTCAAAAAGATCTTGTGATTTTGCAGTTAACTTAGGTGATTGAACTTCTTCTGTCTTACGGTTATCAACTGCCTTCTTAAAATTAGTCTGTAGTTTAGTATTTGACTCTTCATCTAAATTTTGCCATTCATCATACTCAATATGTGTTGCCATCATATCTGCTTGATGTAAGATGTATGCAATGTTAGATTTTAATGACCAATCTGGATTATAAGATATATAATACGACTTGTTTCCATCCTCATATAAACCATCAGTTAGTTTTAATCCGATGTATTCCCACTCGGACATTTGGATACCGAAATGATTTAAGATAAAAATCGCTCTATCGGTAACTGTCATGTATTGGAGATTTGGATTATGTTTAAATATCTCACCTCTATTCTTACGATGCCATTCAGAGTCTTGTGGGATATAATAGTCTTGATTCAAATCACCTACCTTACCCAAATCATGATGCATAGCAGCGAAGATTAGTTCTTCATCGGTGAAGTTAATCATAGCTCCATTAGACTCCCACAGCTTTTTAATTTGAATTGCACAATCGGTTACATGCAATACATGCTCCACATAACCACCTACCATAGCATTGTGGTATGCTGCTTTACCACTAGCTGGTGCAACCGACATTCTATCTTCAAAGTATTTATACATCTCTAAGAGTTTCTCTTTTCTTTCATCTGAAAAGGTATCCTCTATAAGTTGCATTAACTTATTCCAATTGTCTAGTATTTGTTTTTCTGATAATTGTTTCATTTATCTAACCTCATATCTATCTTTTGTGAACCTTATGGTAGGTTCGTTTCTTAATCTATTTCTATAACCACTAAAGGATATCCTAACTCCCCAATTTAACATATTGAGTATGTCTGCTTTAGTAACTGATTTTTTCTTATGTATGAAATCCAATACTTTTTTATATGTATCGGTATCATTCTTTAACATTGGTAGATTGTCTATTGCTCCATCAAACATATTGTTGAATTGATGTATTGCAGTTCCCCATTTACCTTTCTCAAATCTATTAAGAGCTTTTTCAGAATATCTTTCTCTTAATAAGTCATCATCTAAAAATGGTTCTATTGTATCTATTAATGCATCATCAACGTCATAGTAATAAACACCATCATCACCTGCAAGTTCATGATAGTAATCGTCATCTGAAAATACATATGGAACACCAACTGACATACCATCTGTAGCAGATACGGCCCAACCACTATATTTTTGTTTTGCACATACACCAACACGACACGATGATAGTTTAGAAAAATATCCAACTCTATCATATTTGTCAATGTTTATATATTCTCTATCTTTACTTTCTGCCAATGGCACCCATACTTCAAAATCCTTCCTAATTCTCCATAGTCTATCCATCTGTTTCAAAAACCAAGGATAGTTTTTATAAGCATGTGGCCTGTGATTAAATACAATAATTTTTTTGTCTGTAGTTTGTTTCTCATACTTAGGAATTTCCCAACCAAGATACTGCGGTTCTAATATTTCATCTAATCTATTAACAACATCATCATTGAAATGTGTTTTGGCATTTTTTAATACTAAGTTCTTTTGTCCTTGCGTATTGATACCACACTTTTCCATAGCCAGTAAACCAAGAAAATTAATATCCATTACAGTTTCTTTGTAATTCGTAATTTCAGGAAATTCTGTCCAATGTGTATAACCTACAAAGGCCGGTTCGATGTTTGTTTCATTTAGGAAAACATTTTTTAATTGTAGAGTATGTTCTGGTAAATGAGAATAAACAATATCAAAATCATTATGTCTAAAATCAATACCTTTGATTATTCTTTTTTGGTCGAAATGTAATCTCATCGCATTTGGATATGATGGCAATGGTAATATCAATTGGTGTGTATTTTCAAACTGTAAACTATCAATATGTTTTGGTGAAAATATAGTCCAATGAATATCATCACGTACTTTACTTATCTCTTTTATTATGTTGCCTAAGACAACAACATAAGAATCTTTCTCCAAATCTTTTTGAAAGGTAATGTTTGGATATACAAGTACTTTGTATTTGTATTCTTTACTACTATCTTTGGAATCTGTAAATTGATATATTGACATCTTATTTTTTGGCTCCTGCTGATTGATTATCGTGTGCTGATGTAATTTGTCCATTATCTATGGTGTGTCTACCACCAAATCTTCTTGGTGTTTTTGCATCTGCTTGCCATTTTTTAGAATTATAAAGTTCTCTTAGAGGAATCTTTTCACCAGTTGGTTTTTCTGTAATTGGATCATGTGCAATACCATTTTGAAGTTCCCATAATTCTAATTTATCCTGCCAACTGTAGTAATCGTCACTTGGTACCTGTGTCACAATACCATCTTCTAACAACTTTGAGTCATTGTAAAAATCTGATAATATACTATCATGTCTGATTGGTAAAACCCAATCTTTCTGAGAACCACTAAGTGTAGCAAAAGTTTCTTTTGATACTCCACCATTTTTTGTGGGTCTTTCCTGTAAAACTTTTCTACTACCAGTTCTTAATTGATTATTATCCCAAAACCATTCAAAAACTTTACCATTGTCGTTTATTGCAATATTTTCATCATTAAAGTGACAAAGTAACATAAACAAATCTATAAACCACGAAACAGTATTATTTGGAACATCTTCCATCATATCTTTTTGTGAATTTATAAGTGATATAGCTTTATCTAACAGAGGTTTTGTATCCGACCAAAATCCTGCAATTACTCTACCATCATTATCATCTTCATCATACATTGAATCTAATGTTGGATTTGTCACACTATACTTTTTCTTTTCGGACATCGCATATCGAAGAGCAACACATTGAGCAACTATCTCATCGTTTTTCCTACGGTTTATTTTTCCTTCCGTTATCCAATAGCCAAATACATCTTCATTATCACTTGCATAATCTCTTACCGACTTTGCAATATCTGTTGCCTCTGCATTTCTCAATTCTTGATTATTGAGATTCATACCTTTGTTTAGACTTCTGAATAATCTTTTACATTGACTTCTTTCTATTTTAGTATACTCTATGACACTAATTTTGCATCTGTAAAAAACTTTTTGTAATGACTTTGGTAGTTCAGATAGTACTGTAGGATTTTCTATCTCTACTGCTTGTTCATTAATATCAAGATATTTACCTGGTCGTAACTTGACTAAATCATTAATGATGTCATCATATGTAATAGTTCTATTATTACTGTCAACGTTTAAATAGTCTAAACCTTTTTTCATATGTCTATCATATAACTTTTTTGAGCTTGTTTTATCTGCATTAGTTCTTGCAGATAAAAGATTGACAATTACATGATAAGACAGAATATCACCATGCATAGCAGATATGAATAGTTCTTCTTTCTCTGACATTGTCCATCTTGCTTTGGACTGAAAACTCAAATCAATTCCGATTTTCTTTTCATTATATTCTTCTATTTCAATATCGTACTTCTTTTTTTGTTTTAAATAAGTAATCATCTACCTACTTCTCCTATATATTGTTCCTTTGTTTCTTCCCAAGTCTTTCCTACGATATCTCCATAGAAAAGCACTTCAGGCTTAAGTTTATCATTATCATATAGTTTAACATAACGCCTGATGGCTTTTGGTTTCCACCAATTCATTATGTAATCTATATCATTTTCAAATTTTGGTTTCATTCTTAAATCTTTATCTTCAATCTCATCCCTCAGATATTCCAAACCATTATCATACATATTGGCAAAGAATACACCTCTATGAAATCCATGTTCATAATCCTTACCTTTTATACCTAAGTGTTTGAAGATACGATTGATAGTATTTTGTTTAGGGCCTGTTTGACTTTGTGCCTTATCAAACTCTTCCCTATAATTTTCTTTTAACCAATTGGCCCATACAAAGTAAACATCATCATCTGGTTTGATTGCAATCTTACCAGCAGATTCACCAAGTGTTTTCCAATGTGGTATACCATTATACTGTGAGTGTACACCATAAAGCGATGTGGTGGTTACACCAATTAGAATATCATTATATTGTTCATACCATTTATCACGAATGGTAGATGATGTTGTTAATGCTGCAATTAGTTTACCACCTAAGAAATTAAAACCAATAGGTTGAGTACAAACTATTGTAGAAGCGATAGCAGTATTGTTTAGTTTATGGTCGACAAATTTATTATCCTTACTCCAACCAATATAGTCATCACGAACTTTGATTGATGTAACATCAGAACCTAATGATACCAAGCCTAATATTCTATCTGTAACCTTATCTCTTATAAAATACTTTTGATTACGACCAGGATTAGCATTCCAATCCATAGTGTGAATTAACTTACGATACATAGTCCAATTACTAGCATCATCAGATGGAACAAATACAACCTCTGGTTCTATAGATTCAATTTCTTTTATAGTTAATTCCTTATCTGTGATATCGGTGGGTTTCCAAAGTCTGTTATAATATTTAGGAAAGTTCGTAACTTTATTCCTCATATTATATTCATTCTTATTGAATTCTTGCCACTTCTTATATAAGGTTTGTTCTTGTACAGACATAGACTTTAGTAAGTCTAAGTTAGATATGAACTTTGTACGCTCAGCGTCAAAGTCGAATTTTGGTTCATCAAAAAATTTATCAAACATATTTTAGTTAATTATCAATTGTTAAGTAGCCTTACTGGCCAAAAGTTTTGAGCGGTGGGTAGGAATCGAACCTACACCTTTTCGATGGAATCGAAATGTCTTACCTTTAAGACTTCCACCGCATGTACAATAATATATATCTATATATTTTCTCAAATACAAATTTATTTTTACCTAATCTAAGATTTTATCATCTATATTTTTAAGAACTATTCTAGCCTCTTTATCATTTTCCATAAAACCTACAACTTCCCATTCAACTAGTGTACCATCTTCCCAGTTCAGTTCATCAGAAATTGCCTTTGGTATATTAAAAAACAGTTCTTCTGTTTTTATTATTTCACCGTTTAATAGTTTCTTTTCTACTTTAATTTTCATTTTATAACCTCATTAAAAGTTTTTGAGTGGTGGGTGAGAATCGAACTCACATACACGGGTTTGCAATCCGTTGCCTAACCATTTGACTACCACCACATTTAAGTGGAGCTGACAGGAATCGAACCTGCGACCTCTTCAGTGCAAGTGAAGCGCTCTCCCAACTGAGCTACAGCCCCATAATTAAAGAGTGTCTCCAACTTAGCCCACATTCCTAGGACGGCAATTATTAACCAATGTGGAGAACGCACTACTAGCGTTCGACGCTCGAGAGTCATTGAAGTACACTCTTAGAAATCTCCTGGTGCTACTTGGAAAGTATTTAAACCTAAATCTCTCCACATTTTCACAACCTTATCTCTATCATCTACAACCAAAAAAACATCATTGATATCTACAAAAGTATCTAACATAGCCTTCTTCAAAATTTCATCAGGCATAAATCTCATATCAGGTGTTGCTTTGTTTCCTTCAGCAATTGGCCATGAGTTAGCTTTGAACTTATCAGGTCTTAATACTAAAAGGTCATGTGG
>TARA_R100001463_G_scaffold6869_5_pt1 | contig 24888 bp, 12 predicted proteins | sample TARA_R100001463 | Tara Oceans TARA_R100001463 (sample SAMEA2622242) | marine metagenome | biome: marine biome (ENVO:00000447); feature: deep chlorophyll maximum layer (ENVO:xxxxxxxx); material: "saline water (ENVO:00002010), including plankton (ENVO:xxxxxxxx)" | depth 40 m
CACAGTATATCAAAGAGTTCAAACTCTTGCAAACAAAGAACAAAGAGGATATATAACACCTCAAGAATTTAACTTATTAGCTAATCAAGCTCAGATGGAAATATTTGAGCAATACTTCTACGATATAAAAAATCAAAACAAACTTCCAGGTAATGCAGAAGAATATTCTGACAATTTAGATACTCTATATGAAAAAATAGGTGAGTTCGAAGTGAATCAAGATAATACTTGGATGCTTACTAATATGCCTGTTACAGGTAATAATATTAGCTTGAGTGTTCCTTGGAATCAAATATATAAAATAGGAACTATTTTTGTAAATAGAAACGTTGCTGACTTATTAAAACCAAGAGATTTTAATTTAGCATTACAAGGGCCATTAACAGCACCAACAATAACAAGGCCATTAGCTACTTTAAGAGCGACTGGTGTTGATGTTTGTATAGGCGTTGACAATAATGGCGATGGTATATTTGCTACGCCAGCAGATGATTTAAACATGTCTATTAGCTATATAATGAGACCACCTCAAGTTCAATGGGCTTATGTTATTGTAAACGATAAAGCTTTGTATAACGATAATATAGCTGTAAACTTTGAATTACACTCTTCAGAAGAAACTGAATTAGTTTATAAAATATTAAAACTTACAGGTGTAAATTTAAAAGCACCTGAAGTAGTACAAGTTGGCCAAACTTTAGAGCAAACTCAAATACAACAAGAAAAAAAATAAATAAATGGCATTAATAAATCAAACACCACAAGCTTATTACAATGGAAGTGATTATGGTAATTATCAGTTTGTTTCTTTAGCTGATATAATAAATCAATTTATGTTAGTTTATGTAGGTGAAGACAAATTAATATCAAAAGCAAAAAGAGTTGATGTTGTCTTTCACGCACAACGTGCTTTAGCTGAATTATCTTTTGATACATTAAAATCTTTTAAATCACAAGAATTAACTTTACCACCAAGTCTACAAGTAAAACTTCCACAAGACTATGTAAATTACACAGATATTTTTTGGGTTGATTCTGCTGGAATTAAACATCCTATATATCCCACTAGACATACGCAAAACCCTGTTGAAGCACCTTTGCAAGACGGTAATGGTGAGTTTAAACTAGAAAAAACTGGTACCACTACTAGTGGAAGTAATAGTATAGTAATGTCAGAAAGAGTTGAAAATATATTACCAGGCATGCTTGTTACAGGTTTGTACATACCAGGATATTTAACTGGTGACAAAATGGTTGTAGAATCTGTTTTACACTCTACCTCAGCTACTACTATTACAGTAGTTAACGCGGCTGGTGCTGGTGTAAACTCTACACAGTCAGGTGTAATTTTATTACAGTTTGAAAATGCAGAAACAACAGTAACAACAGTTGGCTCTTTAATACTACCTGACAACGCGACTCATGTAGTAGATAACTTAGACTGGAACACTACAGATTATAAAATATCAGCGGACGCGGCTTCTGACATAGCGTCACTAGAAGTTGGTATGTTAGTTTATCACCAACGATTTGCAATTGGAACAAAAATAGTTGCTATTGACGGTGCAACTATATTTGTTGATAACGTGCCTACTATATCAGTAAACCCTAACTCCGAGCAAGTAGTTTTTGTTGATCCAAACAAAGATACTAAAACTTGGAGTAAATATAAAAGTTCAAATCCAAGCGAACATGAAGAATATAATTATGATTATGATGACGAGGTTCTTAACGCTAATTTAGGTGGTAGATATGGTTTAGATCCTACTATATCTCAAGTTAACGGTAGCTTTTATATTGACGAAGTTAGAGGTTTAATACACTTTAGCTCTAATTTAGGTAGTCAATGTATAGTTTTAGATTATATTAGCGACGGTTTAGGAACTGAAGATGAAATGCAAGTACACAAGTTTGCTGAAGAAGCTATGTACAGATATTTATTACACGCTATTGCTTCTGGTAAAATTAATACACCAGAGTACATGGTACAAAGACTTAAAAAAGAAAAATTTGCAGCTATTAGAAATGCAAAATTAAGATTATCAAATTTAAAACTAGAAGAATTAACTCAAGTACTTAGAGGTAAGTCTAAGTGGATAAAACACTAGTATATGCCAGAGATGAAAAAACAGTTTACCAAGGGTAAAATGAATAAAGATTTAGACGAGAGACTTGTTCCTAATGGGGAATATAGAGACGCCATGAACATTCAAGTAGCTACCTCAGAAGACGGTGACGTAGCTACTGTACAAAATATACTTGGTAATTCTAGAATACCTATTTTAGTAAAAAGTCCTTTTGGTGGTGCGATTGGAGTTGGTCCTACACTTGCTCCTTTTATTTTTCCATCAGAAGCTAAAGTAGTTGCTTCAATTTCTGATGAAAAAGTTGATACGCTTTATTGGTTTATTTGGACGCCTGATATAGATTACATTATAAGTTATAACAAAAATGATGCTTCACCTAGATTTATTTTTGTAGATAAAAATAAAAGCGCTCTTAAATTTAGTGAAGACTACGTTATAACTGGTATAAACATTATTGATGGTATGATTTTTTGGACAGACAACAGAACTGAACCAAAAAAAATAAATATACAAAGATGCCTTGCTGGAACAACAGATCCTTATAATGGTATACCAACTTCTATCATATTTGCTCAGCAAACTAAATTAATAAATTTAGACGCTCAACTTGGGCCCGCTGGTGGTCCAACCTCTAACAATACTCCTGTCGATATAGAAGAAAAGCACATTACTGTTATTAAAAAAGCACCTCCTAAACCTATGGGTATGGAGTTGGAAGGTGTAAGAGAAAATGACAGGGTATATACTGGAATAATTAATTTAGAAACAGACGATGACGCTGTAAACACTTCTTCTTTTGCTCAACAATCATATTTTAACGGGCCACAAACTATTGCTGATCAATCTGATGTTTATGATTTTTCAGCTTTTGATGTTGGTGATGTTGTTGCTATAAGAATAAGTGAAGGTATTACAAACAACGGTAATATAGTTAACTTAGGTGCTTTAAATAATCCAACAAGCGGTCTAACAGGTTGGCAAACCGGTAATAACAACGATATACTAGAGGGTACTAAAGTTGTTTTAAGTGTGTTTGACGATTATAATGATCCACCTGGTTTACCCATAACAGATTATAGTATAAAAGGAATTTTAGTATCTAGTAATGCTGGCACAACAACTACAAATGTTCCTAATGGACAAGGTGGTGTTATATACCTTGAAATTACAAATATAGTAGGTTATGCGCCGCAAGCAGATCCTACAATAGGACAACAAACATTGCAAATGGCAATAGATTTGTTTGATGAAGAAGAAAAACTATTTGAGTTTAAATTTCCAAGATTTTCATATAGATATAAATACGAGGACGGTGAATATTCTCCGTTTGCCCCTTTTACTCAAGTAGCTTTTGTACCTGGTTCTTTTGATTACCATCCTAAAAAAGGTTATAATTTAGGTATGGCAAACACAATAAGAGCTATAAGATTAAGTAGATTTTTAAACAAAAAAACACCACAAGATGTTGTTGCTGTTGATATTTTATTTAAAGACGAACCATCACCAGTAATATATGTAGTTGATACTTTAAAACCAAAAGATAACGCTTTAAATAACGCACAATTTTTAAGCGGTGTACCATTAAACGCTTGGAATACCGTAAGAAATGGTGGTCAATATGTTATAGAAAAAGAAACAGTAAATCAAGTAGTAGAAGAAAATCAATTATTAAGACCTTGGGATAATGTGCCAAGGCGCGCTTTAGCTCAAGACGTAACGGGTAATAGAGTTGTTTATGCTAATTACGTACAGAATTATGATTTATTAACTCAAAGTGGTTCTCAATATTATCCTGAGTTTAAAACCGCTTGGAAAGAGTTTAACCCTTTACCTGCTCAATCGAATAAATCTTGTAAAACATTACGAGAATATCAGCTTGGCGTTGTTTTTATAGATAAATATGGTAGAGAAACCCCTGTTATATCTAACCCATCTGGAACGATGAAACTTGAAAAAGAAAGAGCCGCTTTAAACAATAGGATAAGAGTAGGTTTAAAAGGCGATATTACAAACCACCCGCAAGACGTAGACTATATGAAGTTTTTTGTTAAAGAAACGTCAGGAGAATACTATAACATGGCTATGGATAGGTGGTACAATGCTGAAGACGACAATGTTTGGCTTGCTTTTCCTTCTAACGAAAGAAACAAGATAGATATAGATACGTTTTTAATATTAAAAAAAGGCTCTGATCAAGATAATTTAGTAACAGAGCCAGCTAGATATAAAGTTTTAGCAATTGAAAGTGAGGCGCCAGATTTTATAAAAACAAAACCTTTATTAGTTAACGAGATTGTACACTATTATCCTTCTTATGACGCAGGCGGAACGCTGTTATCTGATAACACGCCTATTTTTGAAAATGATATAAGCAATGCCCCAATAGAAGGTATAAAAGAATTTAAATTACTATATAATCAGTATAAAGATTCAACAGCTTCTAATTTACACGAGTATTTAGCTACTGGTAATGGAGAGCTGTATATAGAATTTGCCCATCAAACAGAAGAGGAAATTTCTAATAGATATAAAATAACCAATATAACTTGTACATGGGATGGTGGAACTGTACAAGATGATGACACTTTTAATATACAAACTGAAAAACCTTTAGGAAATGATGTTAATTTTATTTCAGACGATCCAACTGGACTTGACCCACAGCAAATTACAGATGGTACTATTATTCGTTTTTATAAATACGAAGTAATTAATGCCGCTCAATTTGACGGTAGGTTTTTTGTTAAAATATATATGGATGATGTTTTCAAGCAAAACATAGAAAAACAATATAAAACAGAAGAAGGGTATAGAGTGCTACAAGAAGAGATGATATACTACATGAAAGAAAACTGGTTTGAACAGTTTACGCAGCATATGTCTTGGTGGTTTACAGCTGGTTATCAAGAGTCTGAAAGAGATAATGATGGCTTTATGGGAAGTAGAATTCATAGTCCTGCTTATACTTATCCTAATTTTAACACAAAAGCATCAGGTAATGATTTTTTTGGTAGTATTTGGTCTTTAATGAATAGGACCGCTCTGATGAAATATTGGGGAGCACCTGGTGATAATGATTATGATCATGCGGAAGAACACGGTGGTAGCTCTTATAATACAGATTCAAATGGAAACTTAAAACACTATGGCCATTACGGTAATGATAAATTTATGGCTTCGGCTTTATATTTTAGAAGATACAAACTTATTGATAATGAATATCATGATAATTCCTTTAATTTAACATTTGACAGCTCATTGTATGGTAGTTGGAGTGGTAGATATAATCACAGGTGGGCTTATTGTTATTTTACTTCTGGAGATAAAAGAGACCCTAACAATTGGGTACACGTAAGCGAGGCACAGCACGAGGCTAACTGGGGAGTAGGTAGTCATTTTTCATACTACGATCAAGTAGGCGATGGTTGGAGAGAATATGTATTCGAAGGGCCTAGATGGCAGGGTAGTGGTGATGGAAGCAGTGAGCCATCACATAATTGTTATCAGTACAAAGCTGGTACATATGAAGATAATTATAACGCTTGTAGAGATGCGGAGGTTTGGTTTATAGATAACGGTAGAATTACGGGTAAAAGAACTACAAGCAACGATTTAGTACTTAATGACGCGGACGGTGAATACCATCAATATATAACTGAAAACGATTATAATTGTGATAAAGATGGTTCTGCTGGTGGACCTAGAGGTTTAGTTAAATATCAAGGCGCTAATAAACACTCTTTATATCTTAGTTTTGGCGGTATATTTGGTATGCGTAATCCAGGTGGTGGTACTACCACTCATAAACACGAGAATCATTTTGGTATAGGTGCTTGGAATGATAAAGACAATAACGGTTTTTATGATGATACTAATTTAAACAATTTTGTAGGCAAAATGAACCCGGGTTATAGGTACAAGTGGAAAGAAGATCCAACTAAAACTCTTTTTACATTAGGTGCAAGAATTTATGGCGACGGAAGATATCTTAACCACAGCACAAGACGTGGTACATATAAAGGAAAAACATACAGTCTGAAACTTAAAAAAGCCCCAACCCGCTTTAACATGAGTAGAAATATGGATGGCGCTGTTGCTCATAATTACAGAAAAGGTTGGAGAATGTTTGACATAGTGCCAGTACCTGTTTGGGATCCAACTGTGCAGGGAAAAATACCCGCTGGTCTTGAAATAAAATTAACTCCTTGTAATTCTTCTGGAGGTGATACAGACAATGGTAATGTAACTACTGGTGATCAAACAGGTCCTAATGGCAATGAAGTTAGTATATACGTTAAAACTTTAGTTGATTCTAATTCTAATTACGGCGTTAAAAAACTTCACGAAGGTATGGCTTTGCAGTCATTTAAAAGGGCTAGCGATAACACCACTGTAACTATTCAAAGTATATCTGGTTTTAATGACACAAACGAAAAATGGCACACGGGTAATGATTTTTTAGTTGTTATTAAGATAATACCTAGAGATACAAGTGGCGCTGTTAACGCTTTAAAACCTAACTACTATGAGTTACAATTAGGTGGTTATAACTTTCCAATGCAAGAAAATGATCATAGTTGGTTACAAGCGCCTGGATCAACCACACATCCTCAAGTAGGTACTAATGGAGAGTATCATTTTGTGCAAGTTGGTATGAACGGTCATAACTCAAACACTGAGTTTAATATTAATGAAAACGCTTACAAAATTGGCTCTCAAAATGGAAACGGTCAAGCTTTTGGTAAAATTGGTGCTGTTGGTTATAAAATACAATTTGTTGATGAAATAGAACCTGAAGAAGTTTTTCCAACAAACCCTGCTATATGGGAAACAGAGCCAAAAGAAACAAAAGATTTAGATATATATTACGAGGCAACAGGAGCTATACCTTTTAATTTTACAGCAGAAAATGTTCACGAGGCTTTTCCAATTGGAAGCTATATAACACCCCCGGGTCAGTGGCTTAGTATAGCTAGTGGTGAACCCGTGTATGTTTACGGTTACTTAAACGAAGAAATACTTTTAAGTGAAATAAACCCAATAGCCGTAGATGATATTAATACTAATATAGATGATACCATAGCAGTGCCTATTAATTCAAGTCTTTATTTTCAAGCAAACGGCATATACTTTGTGACTACTCCTAGCGGGTTAACGTTTAGCGTAGAAGTAACAGGTATTGGTAATGCTTTAAATATTTCCGCTATAACTATAGAACCAAGGTTGTATAATGGTAATTTTGAATTACCTTATTTTAACTGTTATTCTTTCGGTAACGGTGTTGAGTCTAATAGAATTAGAGATAACTTTAACTTACCTTTTATATCTAATGGTGTAAAAGTTTCCACAACATTAGAGGCAGATTATAAAGAAGAAAGAAGACAATATGGTTTAATTTACTCTGGTATATATAACTCTATAAGCGGTGTTAATAATTTAAATCAATTTATACAAGCTGAAAAAATAACTAAAGATGTAAACCCAATATACGGTAGTATACAAAAATTACACTCAAGAGACTCTGATTTAGTAACTTTTTGTGAAGATAAAGTATTAAGAATACAGGCCAATAAAGACGCGTTATTTAATGCTGATGGCAATACTAACGTAACCGCTAGCTCTAATGTTTTAGGACAAGCAATACCTTTTGCTGGTGAGTATGGTATATCTACAAACCCAGAAAGCTTTGCGTCTGAAGATTATAGAGTTTATTTTACTGATAAAGTTAGAGGTAAAGTATTGAGATTATCAAGAGACGGTATGACGCCTATATCACAATATGGTATGACAGACTGGTTTAAAGATAACTTAAGATTAGTGCCTGATGAAGGTAAAATAATGGGTAGTTATGACGATAGAAACGACGAGTACAATTTAAAACTAGAAATAAAAGAAAACGTTACTGACGAGGCTTTTACACCGAAAATAATTACATATAGCGAAAAAGTAAAAGGTTGGGTAAGTTTTAAATCTTTTATTGAAATGCAGAATGCTGTTAGCATGGCAAATGATTATTATACTTTTTTTGAAGGCGAACTTTACAAACATTACGACGAAACTGTAGATAGAAATACTTTTTACGGTAACTTTACAGAATCTTCTTTCGATGTTGTTTTAAACGATCAACCTTCTTTGGTAAAAGTTTACAATACACTAAACTATGAAGGCACACAGTCGAGAGTACAACCTTTTGTAAACGAGCTAGTACAATTAGATTTTCAACCAAATACTACTTATAATGATCAAAGAATTTATAATCTTGCTAAAAAAGAGGGTTGGTATGTTGAAACTATAGTTACTAATAAAGAAACAGGTGAGATAAACGAGTTTATAGAAAAAGAAGGTAAATGGTTTAACGCTGTAAATAAAGTTGTTGATATTGTAGTAGAAAAAGCTGATACAGCTGATTTTAGTTTTCAAGGTATTGGTACTGTTGGTAACATTGGCTCTGTTGTTACTGGTGGAGGTACTACAATGCAGTGCCCAGTGCCTACAATTAGTGTTAACGCTAATTCTGACTTAACGTTTGTAATACCACCGCCAACGCCGCTAAGTGCTACTTTAGGTGGTTATGACACCTACGCTTGGACATTGACATCGCCTACTGGAATAGTAACAACTGGTTCAACTGGTGTTTTACCTTCTGTTAGTAACGCGGATTTATTATCAAATGGCACTGGTGATTGGACATTTGACGTGCAGTTTAATTGGGTAGATATAACATCTTGTACAAGCACGGCTACTATTTACATCGCGCCTGGATGTACAAATTCTCAAGCAGTTAATTATGATGCTAACGCTAATCTTGATGATGGAAGCTGTCGATTACCTGATCCTATATTTGGTTGTACCGATCCTACGGCTAGCAATTATAACCCAGCAGCCACACAAGATGATGGTAGTTGCCAGTATAGACTACCTAATGATCCAATAGATTTTGGTGATCTTGATATTCCTACTGATGACGATGACGATACACGTGGTGAAATAAGTGAGATTGCAACACCTCTTCAAGAGCCTATTAAAGAAGAACCTGTCAAAGAAGAATCTGTTATAGAATTAATTTCAGAGGTTCTTCTAGAACCAACACCAGAAATAGATGCAGATGCATATGATGATGGTAGTAGTCCAGATGATAGTGAAGAGGATATTAAAAAAATAAAAAAAGGATATTAATATGGTAACTGTAACGTTAAACAATATAAATAATTTAAATGATTCTTTACAGGTAGGCGATTTAGTGTACACAACACCAACACAAAACACTATTGCTAATAACTTAAATAGTGATTTAGTAACTACAACTAACAATGTTGTTGGTGGTAGTGCTGGTAATACAAATATAGTTGGTATACTTAGAAGAATCACTGTAACTGGTAATACTGTTGTTTTAGATATTGATGAAACTTTATTTTTTAACACAGTAGTGCCTCAGTCAGGAGATTTTTTAATGTTTTCTAAGTATAATCAAACAAGAGGTGACGTGTTAGGTTATTATGCACAAGCAAAATTTAAAAATGATTCAAGAGAAAAAGCAGAGCTTTTTTCTGTAGGTAGTGAAGTTGTAATAAATAGCAAATAATATGTCATACGAAACAAGTGAATTTATAAAGGAATTAAACGACGTGCAAGCACCGGTTGGTTTTCATTACATGCCTAATGGTAGGTTAATGAAAGATGCTGATCATATAGCTAGATACGGTTATGTTCAAAGAAAAATAAGTAGTATTAATATTGACCTTCAAGATATATCTTACAACGGTGAAACTAGGTATTTTGAAATAACAGGTGATGGTTATTTTAGCTTAGAAATAACTGATAGCGATAACAAACACTATAATTTCTACAGTAAAACTTGGGTTAATAGTGGTGTTTCTGGTATTAAAAATGGATATCTACATAAAATAAATTTAAAAGGATCTTATAGTAACTACATTATATTTCCAAGTAATACGTCTTCTTTAAAAACATATACTTTAAAACTTATAGCAGAAACAGTTGGCAACGTAAAAACAATTCATCAAGAAGTTGAAGAGGTTAGAAACGAAGATAATAGCATAAACTTAAATAAATCAATAGGGTCAGATTCTAATGTTCTTGCAAAAATATTATACCAAGATGTTGTAAAGCAGTTGCATTTGTCGTGTATAGCACCTAGCCAATACAGCACTATAACATCTACTGTTGACGGTACTATATCAAGCGCTAACAAATTAATACTTGATGACGTTATGGCTAACAAAGGGGTTTTAGTTGGTGACTTAATAACCGGTACTGGTGTCGCTGCTTCAACGTACACGTTAGTTAGCAGCTTTGATCCCGATAATGACAATAATAAAGAAATATCTTTAAATAGAAACACAAGTATAAGCGATGCTGTTACCGTTACTTTTACACCTGCTTTTAATGGGGTTAAGCCCCACAACACTGAAAGCACAAATGGTAGAGACAGCTTTGACATGACTACTGGTGGTAGTTTAGATGCTAATTTTACTGTAACAATAACAGCACCGTCTGGTAGATTATTTTCTATAAAAAAAATACCTACAACCCAAGATCTTTGTTCTTTTAAAACCGTAAACATAGGTAGCGCTGGTTCTGCTTTACCAGAAGAAGATGTAAGTGGTAGTACTTTTTTTAGATTTCCAGTTAATAATATAGCCGGTTTACAAAAGGGTATGTCATTAGATCCTTCTAGATCAGACGATACTATTGTTCCAGCTGTACTAAGTGATTATACAACAACGGAAACTAGAACTAGTTTTGCTAATATAAACGGCGCACAAGTTGTTACTAGCGAAACGCGTATAAAAAGCACTTTTAACGCTGTAGATCCAAACCATAATGATGTAACCGCGATTCATAGGTCGGGCAAAGCTAGTGCGCAAGCTGGTAACTTGATTTTTAATGTTCAGCAGCCTGATGCTTTAAAAGATAATACAAGTGTAAAGATATATGGTCATGGTAAAAAAAATATAAGCTCTTTAAATAACGGTATGGAAGTTGAAATAAGCAACGTGCTATTAACACCTACAGATCTTACTGTTACTACCACTGGTTCTGTTAGTAGTAGTACTACAGTTCCTATTAATAACTTAGCGCTAGTTACTGCTGGCGCTGAAATAAGTGGTGTTAATATAGCTTTTGCAGCGTCAAATCCAACAGTTACTGGTAAGGCTGCGTTATCAGGTGCTGGAAATATTACATTATCAGCCGCACAAACCTTGGAAAGTGGACAAGAATTAAAAATAGAAAATTTTACTAACGTAATAACTTTAACCGGTAGGATAAATGTTAAAAACTTTCCAGAATCTGATACTACTATATTCTTTGATTTAGAGAGGTTCTTAACATCAATTTAGTAAAAAAAATAGAAAAACTGTAACTATTATACATATAAAACAATAAAATTATGGCTTATAAAAAATCATCTCCTGCTAAGTTTATAAACGCTTTGTTTGGCGGTGCCGCAAGAAGAAGAGAACAAAGAGCAGCTAACGAAGATTTAGGTAATCAAATGGATTCGTGGGAGGATACTAAAATGACAAACCCTTATGCTGGCGTAAAAAACCCATACGCTGATATGGAAAATGTTTATGAAGATCAAACTGTAGATTTAAAAGCCGCAGAGTTTGCTAAACAGCAATCACAACAAAACATGGCTAATATTATGGCTAATATGAAAGGCGCTGCTGGTGGTAGTGGTGTAGCTGGTTTAGCGCAGGTGTTAGCTAATCAAGGTGCTAAACAGGCACAACAAGCCTCTGCTGATATAGGTAGACAAGAACAAGCTAATCAAGCTAGAGCAAGAGGTGAGGCTGGTAGACTACAACAATTATCTAGAGAAGGTGAACAAAAAAGAGATATGTTAGAAAGAGAAGGTAAGCGTATGGTAGAACAGTTTGATATGGATAAACAAAATAAAATGCTTGAAATGGCTCTTGGTAGAAAAGCTTCTGCTGACCAAGCTATTGACAATGCGAACGCACAGTTAGATCAATTTGTTTCCGGTGCCGTTACTGGTGGTTTAACCGGTGGTTTATCACTACTTGGGGGTTCTGGAGGTTCTGGAGGGGGTTCTGATAGTAGTGGTACTGAATAATAAAAAATAAAATTATGGCAGATAAAGTAGTTAAAAAATATTTTGAAAATATGCCTTATGGCGAAAAGTCTAAGGCGAGCGAAGTGCACGGTAAAGCAAATCAAGATGTTATAAATAATTTTGTATCAAGCTTGGTTAGAAACTATGACGTGGCTATGGCAGAGGGTGATAAAATAAAAGCGGGTAAATTTTATAATGCTGTTACAAAAATAAACTCTGATTTAGAAAATTTAAAAGGTATTAAAGAAGAGTTTGCTATGAACTACGGCGGTGGTGTAGGTGGCAAAAACTTATTTTCAAATTATACGGATTTAACTTGGGATCGTAAGTTTTGGACTGAGCAAGGCAGAATAAACTTTGATGATAATATGAACATGCTTCTTACCGTTGCTGATGATCAAGGTCAAGATGTAACAAAAAAAATATCTGATATTACAGAGAATTGGGTTATAAAAGGTAACGGCGAAAACTCTTATATGACCATGCAGCAAGACGCTGTTAAACAGCAAAACACTATGGGTAAACCATTAGACTTTGATGTTGATTTTGCTGTTAGTAATTTATTAGCAGAAAATGATAACTGGAAGTCTTTTGTATCTGATAAAATTGGTGGTAGATATTTCTTACAAGATTATATGAGCGAAAATGCTGAAATGCTACAAAAAATGGGGCCTGGCGCTGAAAACATATTACAGCTTGACGCGTTTAATCCAGAAATAGATAATAGACTACATGAGTACTTTGCTAATAGAATTAAACGGTCTTTTGATCCTAACTTTCAAACTAGAGAAGAAGCTAGAAAAGCTGATGAAATAAGAAACCAAACTAAAAAATCAAGCTAATAAATGGACGTAAAGTTTAATACATTTTTTCAAGGCACTAGAGCTCTTGCGAATTTACACTCTCAAAATAATGTAGAGCTGGATACTATTATGCAGCCTTATGTTGACCGTTTTAACAATGGTGAAATTACAGAAAAAGAACTTGCCGAGGTAAGAAAGCGAGAGGCTAATATATTAGCTAATAAAAAAGAAGTGCAAAGGCAAGAGCAAGAAGAAAAAAGAAAAATAGAAGCTCAAACTACAGCAAAAACAACTACAAAAAAGCCTGAAGAAAAAAAGCCTAAGATTCAAAACAACAATCCTTTATACAACAGTTTTAGACCTGACGTTAAGCTTGATAAACAAGGAAATGATTTTTTTAATCTTGAAGAAAAAGACGCTAAAGGTAGATTAGATACAAAGTTTAAAAATACTAATATAAGTTTTGAAAAAACAAACATAGCAATAGGCACTAAAAACCCAGATGATATTAGAGAAGGGTTTTTTAGCGATATATCAACACTTGTTGATGACACCGCGGACTCTTATAGAAAATCTAGAGACGCTATAAAGGTTGTAGCTAAAGATGATAATGGTAACGTAATAGCTACAGAGCTTATAGAATTAGACGTGCAAGGTATGCTTCAACCAAAAGAAGGTTGGGATGCTATTAAAGTAAAAAATTACAATAAACTAGCTAATTTTTTAGACGAACATTTAAGTGAAGAGTCAAAACAACTTGTTTTGCAAAACAGCGAGGATATAGCTGAAATACTTAAAAAAACAGAAGAAAACATACTTGAGCCTACTGAACAAGAATATGTAGATCAAATAAATAAAAAACAAATAACATCAATAGATATATTTGATGAAAAAGAAGATTTTGTAGCTACACCTGGTGGTGGTATGCCTATTACTCAAGAGTTTGGCGGTTACGAAGAAGAAATAAAAGAAGCTAGAACACAGCTAATAAAAGAAAGAAAAAACGCTGCTAATGTTAGTGACATGCCTTATAAAGGTCCAACTATTGATGAGGTAAAAGAAAGAGCTTTGTTAAACTTACAAAATAAAGAAAAAAGATATGTAAGACAGGAAAAGTACGATGAATATCTTAATGATATTGAAAAGTTTAGTAGAGGTCTTGGTCTTGATATCAATAGAGAAATAGAGCAACTAGCAGAAGAACAAGGTATAAAAAAAACAGGACCACTTGGTATAACTCAAGAATATGTAGATTTTGCACAAAGCGTTAAAGACTCTTATAAAGAAAAATACTATTCTTTAAAACAAGCTGGTGCAGATGAAGAGGCTAATGCTATTTTAGATTATAAAAAAAATGAAATAGCGCTAAAAATATCTGTAGATAAACTAACTGTATCAGATGCTTATAAAAGATTTAACGAAACAAATGTTAATATAAACGATTTAAATCATGTTTATCCTAGGGCTGAGCAAGAGGTTAAACTGGAAAACGGTAAAATAATACCCTTAGACATTTGGGAACAGCATATGAGAGATCACGCTGAGTTACAACCTATACTTGAAGAAGTTCAAAATTCTATGTTAGTAGCCGATAAGTCTATCAAAACCATAAAAGATAGAAACTTTCAGTGGGACATGATAAAAAGAAACTATAACGATTTTGAGCGTACGCAAGAAATTCTAGGTTATGGTTTTGCTAACATAGGCGTTGGTACTATTTATGGTATACCTAAGCTTTTGAGCTTTGGTTATGCTGAGGGAGGTATTAGTGATGACGAAATGATTAGGATTAAAGAGGTAAACGCTAAAGTTAGAAACTCTTTTAGAAAGGATGTAGATTTTGATAGAGCTTTTGAAGATGGAAATTTTGGTAGGTTTATGGGTCAAGCTGCTGTTGATCAGATACCTATATACGCCACTATAGCGACTGGTAATGTAGGCTTAGGTATTCTTGGTGCTTCTGTTTTTGGTGACAAGTGGGCTGAAATGACTATGGAAGAAAGATATAGCAATGGACTTATAAACCATCCAAAGTGGAAAAAATGGTTTATGAGTTTAGGTTATGGAGCTTCTGAAATAGTTTTAGATTATGCTATTACAGTTCCAATAATGCGTAATGCTAAATTGGCTATGATGGGTGGGACCGGTAAAGCCTTAGTAGATAATAGTAGTAATGCTTTTTTTAGAAAATTTACAGCTAGAAGTTTAGTTTATTCTCCGCTTTTAGAAGGTATTAGTGAAGGCTCTACGCAGATAGCTCAAAACATGATAGATGGTAAAAATATACTTGAAAACTTAGACCACGCTGCTTTTTTAGGTCTTACAATGGGTTTTGGTATTGGCGGTGGTGGTTTTGTTGTTGGCGCTATTAATTCTCAGTTTTCAGATCATAAAACGTTTAAAACAGTTAGAGAAAAGCTTACAGAAATGCAAGAGCTACAAAAATCTATTGATGACTTAAACTTGTATAAAAACGAAAAAGGTGTTGATACAAAAAAGGCTGAACAAGAAATAAAAAACCAAGAAAAAAGAAGAGATGAGTTATTAGATGAAGCTAATGATCTTATAAAAACTATACACTCTGATGTTAAAGATCTTGAGGAAAATGCTTATAATGCTTTTTTAGATCATATAAACTATCAAGAACAATTAAAAATAAGAGCCAAAGAAATATTAGAAGGTAATCTACCTGAGGTTCAAAAACAAAAACAACTAGGCGTTTTACTTACAATGTTCAATGATTCTAAAAGCGCGGCTAATGAGTTTAAAGATCCAAAAACATTTGGTAGTAGATGGCCTTTGATAAGAGCAGACAAATCAGAAGAAGGTAAGAAAAGGTATAATGATTTAATAAAAGAATCTAAAAGAATATTAAAAGAAGATGGTGTTTTAGACGCAGATGAAAAACAAATAGACAAAAAAGCTAAAGAAATATGGGCTAAAGAAGAAGTTAGAAAAAGCAATGAGGTATTTAAAAGAAATAATTTAAGTAAAAATTATAATTATTTCGAAACAATGGAAGATGGTGTAAAAGAAATCAACAAGCAAATACAAGAGGAAATAGATTTTTATAATAAAAAACTACAAGACGGCGTAGAGGAAGTTGTTATGGATGGTGAAAAAATAAAAGTTAAAGAAATTATTGATGGACTTGTAGAAGAAAGAAAAATACTTAGCTCTAATATTAGATCAGGTAAAATGTATGGCTTAACTCGTATTGACAAGCGTGACATGTCTAGTAAATCTATATCTATAGTAGAAACACAAGCTAGAGCTGAAAGATTTGAAACTAGAGTACACGAAGGTGCTCATCAAGCTTTTTGGGATGCTTTAATGCTTGATGATAATAGTGCTCAATTTGAACCAATGGCTGAGCAAATATTAGAGTGGACTAAAAAAAATGACGAGCGATTATATAAAAGAATACTTTTAAAAACACAAGGGCAATCAGCTTCTGAAATAGTAGCAGTTTTTGTTGAGGAAGTTGCAGACAGTGGATTCACTACTGAAAGTAAAAGAAACTTTGCTAATCTTTGGGGTTTAATGGCTAACAAAACCATGTATGATATTTATGGAGAAAAAGTAGATTTTTCAGGAGAAACAAATGCAGTAAAATTTTTAGCTGGTCTTAGTAAAAAAATAAAAGAAGGTAAGCTTGTTAAAAAAGATATACAAAGTATACGTCGAAGTGAACTTTTAAAATCATTTGCTGGTATTAAAAATGCAAAAGGTAAAAAAACTATGTTTTCTAGAGACGTAATTAATCCTAAAGCAAAAGAATATTTAGAAGCTAAAATAGATGGAGAATTAATATACACAAATGAATCTTTAGTTGATATAATAAATGCTAAAACTTCTTCTCAAGAAGAGAGGTTTGCTGCTGTTGAAGCTTTAATTGAGAAAAATTGGCCTGTAATCAGTAAGTCTTTAAAGTTTAATCCAACTGGTAATATATCAATGCCTTCTATTAAAGAGGCTATAGCTGAGCAAATGTTAGGTATATTTCCTAGGGTTATATTAGCAGATGGTAGTAAAATAAATAGAGAGGGCAAGCGTTTACTTGATACATACAATAAGGAACAAAAAGTAACAACTTTTTTAGACGCAACATTAAGACCTAGACAAGCTGAAATACTTGTTAGAGCTAGCGCTATAGATTCTATTACTGAAAACGTAGACTTGTCAGAAGCGAAAGATGTTAAAGCTCCAGAACCAACAACAACAACAACACAACAGCGTGTAGTTATAAAAGAAAAAGTAGTACTAGAAACTTTTGGTGAAAAAGCTTTACAAAACGAAATAAGAGGTAATGTTGTGGGAATTGGAATCTCAGGTATCAACAAGTATATAGATGTTAAAAAAGCAATAACTGATCATAAAAAGTTTACTAAAGATGGCACTGAAATAACACCAGAATACAAAGCGGCACAAAAGAAATTAGAAAAAGCTGCTGTAGAAAAATATAAAAAACAAGGGTTTACAGAGAAAGAAGCAAAAAAACAAGCTAAAAAAGATCACGGTGTTGTTGAATTAAAATCTCTACGTGAACCAAAGGGTATGTATTATCCAATATTAGAGAAAATCGCTGCTGTGTACGGTGTTGACCCATTAAGATTAATTAGAGAGCAAGATTTTGATACAAAACAAAGAAAATCTGCTCAAGATTATATATTGTCAAAAAGAGATGAGCATATTGTTTCAATACCAGAAGGTACTACAAGAGCGGGTGACCCAACAGGTATTGCTAACACAATAATAGGTAGAGAGTTTTTTAAAGCTGGTGGTAGAATGAAATTTAAAACCACTGGTACTGGTAAAGGTTTAAAAGAACAAGCTAAACAAAGAATAGAACCAATGGATTATTTAGCTATATTTGGTTTAATACCTAAAGCTAGGGTTAATAATTCGTCTGTTGATCCAGCTCTTAGATCTCAAATAATATCAACAGCTACTATAGCTATTAACCAAGCGGTGAGACAAGAAAAAGACGCTCTTAATTTAACTAAAGAAAGAATTGATAGAATAAAAGACGGTAAGGGCTCTGTTATGTTTTCAAGTGATAATGATGCTACAAACTTCAAAAAGACCTACCAAATAACATTAACTGAATTAAGTAAAATAATTGGTTATAGGAGAATACCAATGATAACTAAAACTAGAAAGTCTGGTAAAACAGGTGAGTTAAAAGAATATTCTACAAGAGATTTAAACGCGCCGCTTGTTATTAATGGAAAAGAAACTGGAGAGACAATATTAAATGGTGCTACTAGAGTTGTAAATGAATTTGTAAAAGAAAATCCAGAGTTTAGAAACTTATTAAGAAGTACTCTTACCGGTGGTTATAATGCTGGTTTATTTTTATATGCAGAGAGAGATTCTAAAACACCTATTAACGCGCCAGTATTTGATGAGTTAATTGACAATGTAGAAGCCGAGCAGGTTGCTGGTAGAAAAAAATATACTACAGATAAATTTGTAAGAGCGGGTTTTAATCAAGATTTTTTAAAAAATTATGATGCTTTAACTGAAAATCAAAAGCTTGACTTTCTATATAAATTTTTTAAATCTGTAGAAAAACATTTAAAAAACAAACCAAATGATGCTTGGCTTTTTATAGAGTTAATTAGAGACACAAGTAAAAGCCAAAATACACTTACTAGAATTTTAGCTCCATTTAAGTTTTATCCAAGGTACAAAGACGGTAGTGTTATTAGTGATCAAAAAGTTACTGAAGAACATACTGATCCACAAAATTTAATTGGTAAATCATTATTAGCGGCTGCTTTAGTAGGTAAAGTAGATTTTGTATGGCAAGTTATTGGTAAGTCTTATATGCAAGGACCACTACTTGATAGCAAAAAATACCCGCACGACACAATTGTTAATAAGGCTGGTTACAAAGAAACAATGCCAGACGTTTATTATGAATTAGTAGTTCCAAGAATTTTAAATGGAGAGTTAAAACTACCAAATGGTTACGCTTCAATCGTAAGGTTAGCTGTAGCTGTACACCCAGATACTAGACAGCAAATAGACTTAGGCATGTATTATTTGCCAGAGTCTAACATGACTATAACAGAATTTTTTAAAGTAGATAACGTTGAAAGTATAGAGCAACAAAACGAGTTAATTGTTAAGCAATTAACAGGCGAAGTTGACGCTATGTTCTCAAGAGATTTTGGTAGTATAGGTTTAAATCCTGTAACACAACAAGGTAAACAACTAGACAAAGCGGTAATGTTTTCTAGAGAAACGTTTGATAAATTTCAAGCTCAAAAACAAAAAGGTAAAGAGTTTGTTAAATCAATAAAACCACAGTTAAAACAGTCTAGAGGTATTACAGTTTTAGACTTTGATGATACATTAGCTACAACTAAATCTTTAGTTAGATTTACAACTCCAGATGGTGAGACAGGTACGTTAAACGCGGAACAATATGCCAGTACATACGTAGATTTATTAGATCAAGGTTATGTATTTGACTTTTCAGAGTTTAATAAAGTTGTTAAAGGTAAAATAGCACCACTGTTTCAAAAAGCATTAAAGCTACAAAAGAAGTTTGGTCCTGAAAATATGTTTGTATTAACAGCTAGACCACCTGCCGCTCAAAAAGCTATATTTGATTTTTTAAAAGCTAATGGCTTAAATATACCTTTAAAAAATATTACTGGTTTAGGTAATAGCACTGCTGAAGCAAAAGCATTGTGGATAGCTGATAAAGTTGGTGATGGTTATAATGACTTTTATTTTGCTGACGACGCGTTACAAAACGTACAAGCTGTTGATAATATGCTAGAGCAGTTTGATGTTAAGCGTAAAGTACAACAAGCAAAACTTATGTTTAGTCGAGACATGGATACAAACTTTAATGATATACTAGAATCAGTAACAGGCATAGAATCTATAAAAGAATTTTCTAAAACACAAGCTGAAATAAGAGGTAAAAGCTCTAAATACAAAAGTATAATACCTCCTTCTGCTCAAGACTTTATGGGATTAATATATAACTTTATAGGTAAAGGTAAACGAGGTGATGCTGATTTAGCTTTCTTTAAAAAAGCTTTAGTAGATCCGTTTGCTAGAGGTATAAATGAATTAAATACTTCAAGACAAAGAGCTGCAAACGATTTACAAAACTTAAACAAAAAACTACCTGAAGTTAAAAAGAAATTATACAAAAAAGTAAAAGGCACTAATTTTACCAATGACCAAGCAATGAGAGTTTATCTTTGGAATAAAGCTGGTTTTGAAGTACCTGGTTTATCTAAAAGAGATCAAAAAACATTAGTTGAAGCGGTTGAAAACGATTCTAAACTAAAGGCTTACGCAGAAGCTGTAAGCTTAATTTCTAAACAAGAAAATGTTTATAGAGAACCTAAAGAATATTGGTTGTCAGAAAATATAGCATCAGACCTGTTAGATGATGGCGCTGTTGGTGATGCTAGATCAAATTTTATAGCTGAGTGGATAGAAAATAAAAATGTTATATTTAGTCCTAAAAACTTAAATAAAATAGAAGCTATATATGGTAGTAAGTTTAGAGAAGCTTTAGAAGATGTTTTATATGCTATGGAAACTGGTAGAAGCAGGCCAAGAGATGGTGGTAGGTTATTAAATATGTATACCAATTGGGTTAACAACTCTGTTGGTGCAATTATGTTCTTTAACATGAGATCTGCACTTTTACAGACTATATCTATGACCAACTATATAAACTGGTCTGATAACAATCCTTTGAAGGCTGCCGCCGCGTTTGCTAATCAAAAACAATATTGGAAAGACTTTACTTTCATATTTAATTCAGACTTCTTAAAACAAAGGAGAACAGGTAATAGAAGAGGTATAAACGAACAAGAGTTATCAGCTGCTGTTGCAGGTAGTGATAATAAAGCTAAAGCAGCTATTGCTTGGTTGCTTAGTAAAGGATTTTTACCTACGCAAATTGCAGATAGTTTTGCTATTGCTAGTGGTGGTGCTACTTTTTATAGAAACAGAATTAAAAAGTATTTAAAAGAAGGCATGACACAAGAGCAAGCTGAGAAAAAAGCTTTTTTAGATTTTCAAGAAGTTACTGAAGTGTCACAGCAGTCTGCAAGACCTGATATGATATCGCAGCAACAAAGAAGTCCCCTTGGTAGATTAATACTTGCATTTGGTAATACACCTATGCAGTATGCAAGGATAATGAATAAAGCAGCTAGAGATTTAGTTAACGGTAGAGGTGATTATAAAACGCATATATCTAAAATAGCTTATTATGGTTTCATACAGTCTGTTATATTTAGTGCTTTACAATCTGCTTTATTTGCTTCGTTAGGTGATGACAAAGAAGAAGACTTTAATAAAAAGAAAGAAAGAATACTAAATCAAATAGTTGACAGTATGTTAACAGGTATTGGTTTTGGTGGTAAGGCAATTAGTACCGTTAAAAATACTATAATAACATTTTTAGATCAAAGAGACAGAGGTTTTAGAGCTGACCACGCTTATACTTTATTGCAGCTTTTAAGTTTTTCTCCACCAATAGGTTCTAAATTAAGAAAAGTATATTCGTCTATAAAAACAGATCAGTACAACAAAGATGTTTACATGAGGAGAGGTTTTACTTTAGACAACCCTATATGGCAAGCTATTGGTAATGTTGTTGAGGGTATTACTAACTTGCCTCTTGGTAGAATGTCAAACAAAATGTTAAACATTGATAATGCTCTTGACGAAAGCAACAAGTGGTGGCAGAGAGCTGCTTTACTTTTAGGTTGGAATACTTGGGATTTAGGTATTAGAGATCCTGATATTGAAGAAATAAAAGAAGAAGTAAAAAAAGAAAAGAAACAAGCTTCTAAAATAAAAGCAGAAATAAAAAGAAAAGAGAAGCAAATAGAAAAACAAGAGGCTGAAAAAGCTATAGTAGAAGAAAACAAAAAGAAAAGTGAAAAAGATGGTAGATGCGCTGCTATAAGTGGAAGCGGTAAAAGATGTAAAAACAAAGCAGTGAGTGGTGGTTTTTGTACAATACATGAAAAAGTTGAGGCTAGAAAAGACGGTAAACAAGTTCAGTGTTCTGCTACGAAATCTAACGGTAAACGATGTAAAATGAAAACTACTAATAAATCTGGTAGATGTTACTACCACGATTAGGTAAAGAATTAAAAAAATACGTAACTATATAACAATGGTGAAGAAACTAATAACAATACTACTTACAATTACTTTAGCAGCATGTCTAGTGCCAAAAAAATGTTGCTCACAGACAAAAGAAATAGATATTAAAAAGCTTTTAAAGTTTTCTACGTTTTACGCCGCGGTTAATGGTGGTACTTCTTTATCTGATGTCGATGTTTTTTCTGTTGATAATGGTTTGTCTACTAGCACTATATCAACACCTTATGACTATAACTTTACTATTGGACTTCGTAAAATAGCTAGATTTGGATATGAAAATAAAGCGCAGACTTTTTATGATGGTACAGAATCTAATTATAGTGACGCAGCAACTGTAGGTAAAGTTAAAGGTATTGAATATTTGTTTGAGGTAGATTATAAGAGACAAGAGGGCGAAAACTATATGGATCAACATCACTTTATTAGATTTAGTTCTGATGATGGCTGTCCTGATGAATTATGCGTAAACTTTTTTGCTTTAAAACTGGAATATTTAGAAGACGGTTTTGCAGACATAAAATACTTTGAAGCATCAGAAAGGTATAGACATAGAGATGGCAAGCATCTATCTTGGAATGTAGGTTTTACACACCGTTTAGCTGAACCTTACGGTTATAATCCTTTAGACGAGTGGATGCTTGATAATGGTAATATACATTACACTTACTTGGCTTTACAAGAAGGTTACAATGTGGATGTTGCTAATAATGAGTACAAAGATCCTAATGGTAATATAGTAGCAACTAGCGCGGAAGTGTGGGAAGCTGTGGTTATACCGCAGGTATTATCTGATTATACTGAAAAGAAAAGAAACGAATTAAAAAATATAATACAACACTCGTTAGTAATGGGTTTTGATTATTATAAATACAATAAAAATACTTGGTTACATGCGTGGGGAAGTTTAATGCCTTGGCACTACAACGATGGTGATGAATTTAGTTACCATAATTATATAGAAGACGAACAATGGTATGATTATTCTGGTGGTTTAATATATGGCGTAAAAGTAAACAAACAGCTAGGTTACTTTGTAGAAGGTAAATATAACAAGTACTGGAATAGAGAATGGTACGATTTTAAGTTAGGAATGAATTATACAATTTTTTAAAATGGCAAAAGAACTAAACGAAAACACTAGCTTTAAAGTTAGTATACAAACATTAATAGCTATAGGTTTTGGTATGGCTACAATTATAGGCATGTGGTTTGCTTTACAAGCAGATATAGCTGAAGCAAAAGAATTACCAGCCGCGCCAGATCCAGAGGTTACACGTATGGAGTTTGACATGAAAGATCAAATGATACGTAATACTATCATGGAAACAAAAAAAGATGTTGAAGAAATAAAAGAGTCGTTAGAAAAAATAGAAGATAAACTATACAATAGATAATCAATGGAAAATCAAGAAACAGTTTGGCAGCAGTATGTTGTGTATTTATTATTAATGCTGTTAATGTTTATTGCTGGCACTTCTTTTGGTCAAATAGAAGTTACTCATTTTAACGCGGGTTGGAATAGTAATAATGATGTTCCTTGGATAATGGATTTAAAAGACTGTAAAAGCATGGGCTATACTGATATAGCTAAAAACCCAGACATAGCTAAAGAACATAAAATAGCTGTTGTACCTACAATTATAGTGTTTAAAGACGGTGAAGAAGTTGCTAGGTTTCAAGCTGATCTTAGTTTTAAAATGGTAGCAACAAGAGAAGAAGTACAAGAAGAAATAAGTAATATAATAATGAGTGATTTTTAATATGGCATACGTACAAAAAAACAATCCTTTTCCTGTAACAAGTTGTGGTAGACGTAGAACGTTTACTCAAGGTGGTAGCCCGGGTAAAGATCGTACAGAAGAAAGTCCGTTTCAAAAAGCAGATCCACGTAGAACTATAGGTCCTGGTAAAAATTTTAACAAAGCAAAGCCAACAGGCACAGGTGCTGACGCCGGTGGTGGTATGACACAAAAAGGTGTTAATGAATACAAAAGAAATAACCCTGGTAGTAAATTAAAAACAGCTGTCACTACTGATCCTTCTAAATTAAAAAAAGGTAGTAAAGCAGCTAAACGTAGAAAATCATTTTGTGCTAGATCAAAAGGTTGGACTGGCGAAAGAGGTAAAGCAGCGAGAAGAAGATGGAATTGTTAAAAGATTTTAAAATAAAAAAGTATTTAGATAAAAAACCACCTAGTGATAATTCTACAACCACTAAGGGTGAGATAACTGAATTAACTAAAATACCTATAAAAGAAAAATTTATAAAAGAAAAAGATGACATTAAAAAATCTTTTAGTAAAATAGTTAAAGAAGACGAGTTGGTTGAAAAGCTTATTAAACAATCTGCACCTATTATTATGAAAATAAAAAAACATCATAATAGACCAAGACCTAAAGTTATAGCTAAAAAACTAAACACAAAAATGAAAGATATGGAAATGGCTTCAATGAAAACGCCGTCATATCCATCGGGGCACTCTGCTCAAGGTTATTTAATAGGCATGACTTTGGCAAACAAATACCCTCAAAAAAGAGACAAGCTAATGAAAACAGCTAGAGATATATCCTACAGTAGAAGAGTGGCTAGAGCACACTACTTATCTGACTCTAGGCTTGGAGAAGAAATAGGTAAAGATATGTATAACTATATAAAAGATAAAATATGAAATTAAGAACATCACCATTAAAAGCTTTTGCTGGTAAAGAAAAATTACAAAAAATATCAGGAGAA